>Ga0102912_1000049_pt1 | contig 15083 bp, 9 predicted proteins | sample Colrivmeta1560A3_FD_78499 | JGI IMG/M metagenome (GOLD analysis project Ga0102912, IMG submission 78499) | Estuarine microbial communities from the Columbia River estuary - metaG 1560A-3 | ecosystem: Environmental > Aquatic > Marine > Intertidal zone > Estuary | place: USA: Columbia River Estuary...
AAAAATAAAGTTAAAGTTAAAAGTAAAGCTAAAAAAATCAATAATAATAATAATAATAATAATAATAATAATAATAATAATAATAATAATAATAATAATTATAGTATTAGTAATTGTAATAGTAATCGTAAAAAAATCTTGCATAACAATAAAATGATATTTAGATTGTTGATTTGAACGAGGTATAATTGTAAGATAGTTAAGGGAAAGTAAAATCTTAAGAGAATATATCTAACCATTAATTTGTCGACCTTAAAATAGATATAAATAGTTTGATAAACTAGGAAGTAATTTAAGCTGATGAAAAATATCGTAAAAATCTTAATAAAAGTCCACGATCTAAAACGGCTTGGAATAGGATGAAATCCTTCTTCTTATAAACTTTTTGTTGCAAAAAACAAAAAAAAAAACATAGGGATAATACGAAGGATAAAAATTAATATCCTGATAAATTTGAAAATTAGTGTTCAATTATGGACGATTTTTCAGTATAAAATCAAAATAAATAATAAATTGATTCTCAAATTGAGTAGTATCCTAACAGAAGATGGATTAATTACCGATAAAATTAAATTTTATAGACAACAATTAGGGACGATTAAATTGATGATTATATTTAATAGGGTTATGATTTGAAATTCGTCATGCGGGCAACACCGGATGGAGAAAAAAAAATGAAAATAATATTACAAAATAAAAATTTACTTGTAATTTAAGATTTTTTAATGGAGACCGTAGCGTATTTCCGAAATCCTTTCAATGGAAGCGATATTTAGAATTATATACGATAACCTAAATTTAACAACTATGCACCGATGGTTGTGTAAGTAAAAATAAGTAATTTATGTGCAATAATAATGGGTGATTATGTTAAATTATAAGAGAATTCATTGGCTATGTTTATCGATTTAGAGTATGAATAGGTATGGAGGGGTGATAGTTGGAGGGGACCTGGTATTTGTACAAAAAAAATAGATCTAAAATTTAACAAGATGTATATATTTAAAACCGAGCATGTTATAAATGAATCTTTGATAAAACCATAACATAAAGTGAGTGGAAGTTTTAGTAAGGCAATATAATAATATGAAAAAATTCATAAGAGTGGTAATTAGTTCAGATCTTTATTAGAACCATTCAAAATTAAATTAGAGACATCGTATTACCTAGATTTTAGTAGAGATGCTATAAAGGATCATAAGAACATAAAAATCTACCACTCTGATATGTATGAATAGGGTAAAACAAAAGATGATTTTATTAGTAAAAATAGACTTTATATTAAATTAATCAATAATGTAAAGCTTAAGAATAATTTCAATATTTCAATAATGGATATAGCAAAGGTAAAAAATTTATTTTCATTAGTAGGTTAGCCAAGTGTAAATGTATAAAAATTATAAAATATAAATTATAAAATTACAAGGAAGGAGCCTGAGGCTTATGATTTTATTGATAATTGTGAATCAAAGAAAAAGATTTAAATACCTACTTTTCATATTCAGATATTGAAGAATCATGATGGTGTTAAGGTTGGATAAATTTAAATACACAATACGGAAATGAGGGATCTAAATAAGTAAAATAAATCAAAATTAATATTGAATGCAGAAATTAGCATAAATTACTTTAACAAAAGAAAATTGAACTTCGAGCCATTTTTAGAACCTTGGAAATTCGATTTAGAAATTAAAAATAAGGATGAGGACATTAAATAAACTAAAAAGTTAACATTAAAAAATTTGGAAGAGACTGTTGATAATGATTATTTGAAAGATCATAAAAATTCACTTAATATAAATATATCTACAGCTTTAATTGAAACAAGCCTGGAGGCACTTAAAATATTCAAAAAGTAAATTTCTGAAGGAGAACCATATCATATATTTAATCGAACAGGTTATCCTATAGAATAAAAATTTATTTATCGTGATCTTCCTTACGAGACAATAAAGATGAACCATGACATTTATTGGGATGGATGGAAGATTTTATAGGAATATGGAAAGGGAAATTAACGTGAGGGTGGTTAGTAATTATATGTAAATTTATAGATATTGAAAAAAGAGGCTGAGGATGAGGAGTTATTATGGGAGGTAAATAGGTAGGAGGAGAGATAACCGGAACGTAAAGACACAACAACACCATTCAAGAGTAGAAAGTAAATTTAATAGAAAAATAAATATAATTTGTTAAATTACATATCAATGGATCATGTAGGTAAAAGATTTTATCCCTTGGATAAGATAAATAAAATTGACTAGTAGGGAATTTAATAATGGTAAAAGAATACTACTTTTGATAAAATAAAATCAAACATAGAAAAAATGACAGGAGGATTTTTGGCCAAGACTAAAAAAATTAACGAACAGGGATAATTACATTTGATGGTAAATGTGAATATCAATCCAGCAAATGGATCAAAAGAAATTGAATTATCATCAACTGTTAAATTCTTTAATTATTTAGATAAAAGAATAGAAATAGGACTTTTATTGTAGGGATAACAAGTTAATGAGCAATATAGGGTAGTTTTAAACTCAAAATAGTTATATAATTTACCTTTAGAATTTTTAGAATACAAAACAGAGATAAGATTTAGCTTTGTCGATCTTGAATAAAATAAAACAGATATAGATTATGTTTACTAACCATTAGATAAATTATTATGTGACGGGTATCCGCTAAGTGATTTTTATATAGATAATGAAAATAATGTTTAAGATGTATTATCTCAAGCATAATCATACTATTAATCAGATTATCCTATTACTGATAGAAGTGAATTTAAGATTAAGGATCCTTTGATTTATAAAAATGATCATGAGATTAATACTATAAAAACAAAAAAGAAAAAATTTCATTTTGTAATTAGTTGTGTTAAGGTACGTCATAGGATCACTAATAAAAGATAAGCTTATTTTTTATATACTGGTCAATAGAAGAAGGAGTATGAAAATAATTTAAATGATGAAGATGAATCTATTTACTGTTATTAGACATATCTTATATTTTATCCTATAGCTATTATAAATAATGCTACAATAAGAATTTTGTAATTAAATTACTGCCTATAAAATAGAGGCGATACAGATAGCGATTAAAAATTGAATAATGAAAATCCTATTACACTTAAAGCTGGTAACTCTTATTCATTTCATGAGCTGGGTTATTCCGATGACTTGGTACTACTCATTAGACTCTAGAATTAAGATCAATCTAAAAAAATTACCATATTCTAAAAAGGATGGAGGATGTTTAATGAAAAACAAATCAAATTTCAAATAAAATTATTAGAACCTGGAAAATCACCTATATTTTTAATGGCTATCCTAACAAAATTAAGCCAGAAATCAAGAGAATTAGTTGTTTATTGTCCATTCTTGATTTGGAATGAAACAGATAAAATATTGCTTTTCAGAGAAAATGGGTATACTGGTAACATTCCCTCAGATAAAATGATGGATGAAAAGAAAGAAGAAAAATAATATGATGCAAATAACTTTGATATTGAAAATAATTATTCTGCGAATGTTTTAGAAAACCTGCATATGTTTTCCACATCCTCCAATATGAAGAAATTGTAGATAGCAATAAATGATTCCGTTTTGGATTGGAGTAATGCAGTGTCATTATAAGGGGATGGTGTTTTATCGGTGGTTGGATCAAATGATTTATTAAGTTAGGATCAAAAAATATCATAAGAATTTGGTAGTGTAAGGAAAAGGTAGAGTAAAAGATTGACGGAAAATTATTAATTTGGGGTGCAAAAGAGCAATAAGAGCATTGATAGGTAATAAAAATCAAAAAGTAAATTAGATAAGAATTAAAAGGGAAAACAATAAAACTAACAAGAAAAATAAAAGGGTAAATTAGAATTTTGTATGAAAATAATTAATGCTCCAGGTATATATTATCGAAGTAAATTAATTGTGATATCTCAAAGGTATTGGGTTCACAATGAGACACAATATCCGATAGCAATAGCGTAAGCGGATAGTGTTGATTAGGAAAAGAATTCATTTAAATTAAGGCCGGACGAATGGAAATATTTTTTTTGGAAGAATAAAAAAAATAGGGAATATGTTACTTTGAGTTATTATAATTCGAATACCCAAGAGATGTATGGATGGAGTGGATATTTTTTGATAAATAAGGTTTGTGAGATATCAGTAAAGCTAAAAAGTGCATAATAATCAGATAATTTATAACATTTTTATTCTCTCTAAAAAATAAAAATATAATTAATTGAAGATAATATTATATTGATTCGAATAATAAAAGAGGATCCGATTATACCTCCATATTATATTGAAAATAAAACAAAATATGAAATATTAATACGATAATATTATGATAATAAAAGAGAGAGGATAAATAGTGATGAGGATAAAGCTCATGATGGAATACATTATATACTATTACCTAATACATAACCTAATATAGGTGTAAATTAAAATGATTAACAGAATAAGATTAAGTTGGCAGCAGGTTAGAATGAATTTACCTCTTTGAAACCAAATGATAGGGTAGCATTTAGTTGGGACGATTGGATTGATGATGATCATACTTTAGAGGTTGAGATTGAGGGTATCAATAAAAAGTACGAAATAGATAAGATAAGAGATTTATAGCCTATTACATTATAATCTAATAATCATCGTAAAATAAATAAAAACTTCTTATATAAGTAAGGATATTTAAAAATGAAAGATATCAAGAGGAAAAAGTAACTCATAAGATATTATTGCGTAGTAAATGTGCTTAAATAAAAATTGAAGCTTTACGATGATAAAAATAAATCGATATCAGAAATATTTTCATTGAAAGGCGCAAAAATTGAATAAAATAATGATAGTGATTTTAATCTATGCATTGATTAAAAAAAAATAACAGCAAAAACCTTATAATTTTAATTGGTCGATGAAGATGAGGATAAGTAGCAGGATGATTTGAAAGTATGGATTGATTATATCTGGAAGGCTATATTATCCAATCAGCCTGATATGGTAGAATTAAAAATAGAACCAATGAATTCTACAAAGGAATTATCATTCTATATGTAGTAATCAGAAGAAAAATTGATAGTATAAAATTAAATAAATACAAAGGGCGTAAGTGGAATGGGAAATACGATTTATAAGAATATGCCCGATGAGGAATTTGGGGGTAAGAGCTAAAAAATAATATTATAGAGATATGTATTTTAAATAAATAATTGTATCGGATTATCTATAATTGATTAAAACCCTAGAGAAATAATTTAGATATGTTTAAAAAATTTATAAGTAAGCTATTAAACAGATGACTAATAAATAAAAATTGAAAATAATAGCTATCAACCAGAGGATGAAGATGAAATATGGGGTTAAAGTAAGGTATTTTAATCACAATTATCTTAATAAAATGATAAGGGTTATTCACGTATAAAAAAAGATTATTTAAATGTAAAGCTGGATTTGATTGTAATTAATAATCAATTGCTTAATGCATAATTTCCAGTTTTACTTGCACCCAATAAGAAAAAAACAGATGATTAACATCCTTTTCTAATGCTGAGTATATTTATGAAGGATTAGAATTAATAAACAGCTAGTTAATAGGTATAGCCTAAAATATCATATATTCATACATGCTCGCTTTACACTGATACAATTGAAATTCGATTGGATGATGATATACTTGAGGCTATAATTAATTTTGTCCAATAGATATAAATTCTATAAGCTCTATAGGACGATAGATCAGATTCAAGTAGAATTATTAGATTATCCGATTTAGATCCATTTTTTAATAAATTGGAAGACAAATTATAAAAATAATTAGACTCGCTCAATAAATAAAATATATCACAAAAATATATAAAAAATCTAATGCTTGAACCTATAGACATATGTTTCACATTCCGCAGCTCACCAAGCCATATGCTTAATATGACAGCCAAGAATAAAATTACTGATCTAGGATTAACATTGGCATCTATCGATAGTGCAAAAATTAGACTTAATGCATTAAGAACATAACATATATTTGGTTCATCAAATGAAATTATCACTAAAATTTCTAAGCACTATTCTAGATAGTTTCTAACATAACTCTATAAACTCTTTGGATCAATTGAATTATTTGGAAATCCACTAAATCTCATAGAAAATCTTGGAACAGGTGTCATCGATCTATTCTATGAACCAATTTACGCCCTCGTAAAAGGATAGGGGGCTTAAAAGGTTGGTAAGAAATTTGTCACATAAGCCTTTAGCCTCATTGGATAATCAATAACCGGAGTATATAATACTGTAGTTAAAATCATAGGCACAATAATGAAACTATTAACCAATATTACATTAGATAATTAATATATTCTTGAGAGGTAAAATAATATGAATCGCACTATCAAAAATTTTAAAGAAGGAATTATTATTGGAGGTAAGAATTTCTTTACTATATTAAAATAATCATTTTACGGTCTTTTTTAACGACCCCTTACAGAAATTAAATAGCGAGGTATCATCGGTATATTTATTGGTCTATACTCAGGCTTAATTGGTATCATTATTAAACCAACAGTTGGTATTTTTGATTTGCTCACAACAATCATGGATGGTATCAAAAATACTGCTGATTATGAAGTACTTATTATGGATAAAAGATACAGGCCACCAAGAATATTTGGAGATAACCAACTACTAATCAATTTTGATTACAAATCAGCTATAGGAGTTGATATAATGAGAAGATATAAAATTTAAATGATAGAAACAGAAGAAATCATTTTTTTTGATCAAATCAAGCTCAGTAAGCATCAATAAAGGCTTAAAGAAGCACAAATTGTATTAACAGATATAAGATTTCTATATATATTAGTAAATTATTTATATATTTATGTATATATATGTTAATTTTTCTTATTACCACAAGACTTCTAGTAGCATTTAATTCGATAAGATAATGATGAATAAAATAAAAAACGTTAAATATAATGAACGCAAAAAATTATTGATATTTACACTCTAAATCCCTATTAAAAGAAACTTACTCGGAAGAAAGTCCACTGAAATAGAATTCAAATATGAAAGCAAGGAAAAGGCTGATAGACTAATCTTAGAAATGAAAAAAAAATTCTAAATCATTAGCTTTGGGAGCAAAGATATATGATTTTTTTTGATAAAATATATTAAAAAATTTTATTCTGACAAATGATTAATCTAATTAATTTATTAAAATAAATTAAACTTAAATGTAAATATAAATATGGGAAGATTAAAATTAAATCATTGAACAGTATTACAAAAAATCCATACTAAAAAAAATATTCTAACGCTTAGAAACACATGCTGTCAAATAATAATAAATTTTCAAAAAAGAAATCCGACTAATCCAATAGCATAATTTTACCACCAAAGATTATTATTTTTAATATTGGAACAAAAACTTAAATAAAATTAAAATTATAAAGCATGCTTTCAATCTATTTTAAAAGTCCGTAATCAAGAACACTTTAAATTATATGATCAATTTACATAGTTTAAATTTATAATATCAATAAAATAAATTAATTGCAACTCGATTTCGCACATCAACTATTCTCAAAGCCATTTATATAATTTCCTAAAAATCAAAATAAAAATCCATTAGATATCAAAATGCAAGAAAATTTAAGACTTAGAGTTTAAGAAGAATCATCTTTTAAAAATGGTAATAGCATTATCAACATCAATAACACAATCAATTATTAATCAAATAATCAAAAGAAAAATAAAACAACAAATTATTAATGAAGTCATTCGACATTTTAAATCATTTTTTATAGCATAAAAAACTTCACAAACAAATTATATATCGATTTCAATATAAATTTAACAAAATCAAGACATTAGCGATTCTTATAAAATGGAAGAACTTATTCAGAAAAAAAAAACAAAAGAAAATATATTGCCAAAAAAAGCTCATACTGTTTCAAAAAAATAAAATAAAAAACATCCTTCAATCCTGGAAAAGTATATCAAACATTTCCACATAAATTCAAAGATATAAATCATAATTAATTTAACAAAAAATAAAACATAAGTATATGATCCTTTTAAATAAAAATTTAAAAAGGAATACACATTTAATGTAAATATAAATTAAAATATTCTTACTAATATTTTATTTGAATAAGATAGGAAAATATAGAGATAAATAAATTTATAAAATGAATACCATAGAAAGAAAAAAATTATTATGTTTTGGAATCTACTCACAGTACGCAAACTAGAGAAATAGGCAAAATTCAAAAATTTCTTTGATCTTCAAGAAACCAATTAAAAGAAAAAATTATTCAAATTCCTACTATCCTTTAAAAAATATGTATCAATAAAACTCCAATTTAATTTTATAAATTTTAGCGAAAAGATAATAAAATCTAAAGTAGAATAATTTAATAATTCATAAGACGAAAAATCTTATAAAAAACATTTTAAAACTTAAACTTATTTGTAAAAATTTAAAAAACCGAATACGAGGAAATAAAATAGGCTTAACAAATGTATTATTAGCGAATTTATCCAAAATGTATAAAATTTTAACCAATAACAAATAATATTAAATAGGTCTGTAAAAAATGAAAATAGTTTTAGAAAATGCAATAAATAGTTAAACATAATAAAATCACAAAGATATCATAGCCAAATCATATCGCTAAACAATTCTATAGGAAAAATATTTGAACAAATGGAAATTTTTTCTTGAAAAAAGAAAAAATATAAGAAATTAATTGTAAACATAATCGCAATAAACTTTAGTTCGATAAAATCCTTAGTATTAAAGGGTATCATATATATTTATAATTATTTATTTTTTTAATTCAAAATCGGTTTTAGTCATAATAATAATAATAATAATAATAATAATAATAATAATAAAAATAATAATAATATTAATAATAGGATTTAAGAATAACATCCTTGTAAGAAACTTTAGAATTCAAGCTAAGCTTTTACGAGAGACAAAAGTAAAAGAATGCGGACAAGAAGTAACTTCTATTTTTGAAAAATGAGATAAAAGCGCTTTTTTAAGAATTAAATGAATTAAAAAATTAAAGTTAAATTTATAATTAATTTTTGTAATTTTTATGAATAAAACTGACGAATAACTCTTCAGTATACTTAAAGGTGCTAATATAAATAATTTAAAAACAATCAATCAAAATTAAATTCTTTCATCTACCCATATAGTATTTGGGTAGTCGTAAAGTGGAAAATCATCCATTTTAAAATTAATTACTGATTCAGCAAATTTGATTCAATAAGCTGGGTTACTATATTCATACTATCATACAAATATAGCGGGGAAAAAATCTATTTTATAGTTGTATGAGGTATCTGGTGATGCATTTCAGCATCTTAAAATATTACCGGTGACCCATATGAATGTTTAATAGGTATCATTTTTTCTTGTGATAGATTTGAGTGAGAATCCATCGGATTTATTAAAAAATTTGGAAAGTTAATTATAATAGCTTCGTTAGTAATAAGATTAATTATTGTTAAAAATATTAACACCCTAATAGTATTAGAGTCTAGAATAATAGACTTATAAATAAATTGAAAGTAATCCTGATCGAAATAAAATAAGGCCATTATTTTTACCAGTGACAATTGTTGGATGGAAATATGATTAGTTTTCAAAGAATTTAGATGTTGAGGTTCGTAAATGGATTTCTAGGGGTTTGAGATATTTATCACTGCTTAATAATGCAACATTAGTATTTGGTAGCTAAAACGATGTATCTTTGGTAAAATAGGCATTTTAAAACTAGTTTAGTAGTGTAAAAATTAATTAAAACGATCACATGAAGATGATCTATATCACAAAAGGAACAGATATTGTTGAATAAATAGGCCTACCAATATTGTCTACTTCACAAATCTAACCCCTAGATGCAATAAACAAAATAATCAAAGAATAAGTAGTGGTCAATCCGAATCCAGTAAAAAAAAATACTAAAAAAGTCATGAATGAATAAGATTGGCAATAATATAAGGAGGATAAAATTGATATAATCAAATAGGAAAAAGAAAGGTATGCGGGTATGAATTAAAATAATTTCTAATGAAATAAAAATATTTTTTAATAGGATTTTTCTGATTAATTAAAAAAACAAATAAATATATGAAAAATTAAATTATTTCATTAAAATAGAATATCATTATTTTGACAAATATATATTCCTAAAATTTCTAAAATTCCATACTGACACTTGCTTTTAAATATATGCTAATATATATAATTTAAGAGGATTTAAACATTTAGGATATGTATTGATAAATTTATCATATATGAAAAAAATAATAATATAAAATTGGTATTCATGTTATATTCAAGTTTATAAAATTTATTAATATTGAACTTCAAATAAATATGGTCCAATACCAATATTCATTCCCTCTTATATAACATGAGCTTTACTTGGTAATCCTAAATCTAATTGGGTTTTATTGGCAATTAGTAGAAATGTTCCGAAAATAGTTGGATCGGCGCATTAATCATTTTCAGTTGGTTCTAAATGCTCAATTAACCAACCATATTATTGGTTATAAAATATTCGTATTTATTAATCTTAAAGGAAATGATCTTGTACTTGTATATCACAATCTTTAGATCGACCAACAATATATTATGCCTATTTTTGATTAGTCAAAGGATATTATTTTCCTTTCAAAGGACCTGCTATGAAATCTATTACAATCTGATTTATAGTATTATCTGTAAGTTGAATTTATGATTGTTATTATTTATATAGATCTTATATTTTTGTTAGTTATATATTAGATGATTAAATTTCTTTTTTATCTATAGCATGCCTATACTCACTAACTGAATTGAATCGATAGGTTTATAATTGCTTAATTAAAAATGGAAAATAATTATCAGTGTTCTCTTATGAGGTTTCAATATATCTGATTCCAGATTCTAACATTTCATCCATGAATTAAGGTAATGGATTTAAAAAAGAAATATAAAATGCTGTTTCAGGGCCTAATTTATAAACACTCAAATAATCCATTAAGTAATATTGCTAATTCTGTAATCTCAATGTAGTTCTAAATGATTTTGCAAGATCTTTCATAAGGAATAAATTATATGGAGTCCATATTATTTTAAAATGCTTTTAGTTTATTTATAAATCATCCTTTATCATCATATCACATCCCTTATTTCCTATTGTAAATATTTCTTCATTGATATATAGGTGCTCCTCTTATGGAGTTTAAACTATATACATTGATTAAATATAAGCGCTTTAAGGTAGACTTTCATCAATGCTTTTTATTATGTAATTATTTATTCAAATTTTAAAATAAAACTTTTAGGTAGAAATTGCTGTTTTGATCCATTTGGTTCGATCAATAAAAATATCTCGCTCACCTTTAGAATAACCATGTGTTATTGCCTTTATTTTTAAACTTAAACCACTCATAATCTATTTTGGTATTTAAAACACGGGTACTTTAAAATTATGCTTATATAAGGCCTATTTTTTGGAAGGTATTTTCCAATACTAATTTATCAATTAGATTATATATTTTATATACAGTATCATAAAAAATGAGGAAATGAGCTACTTTAACAATATTTCTATAATCCGGATCTAGTTATGATTTGATAAACAAAAGCTAATCCTCATCCAAATTAATTTTGCCTACCTCAAGAAGCATTTAAGAAAATGAGTTGGCGAATTCATCCCATGTTACTTCGATTTGGGATTTAAAGTATTTCTCCCAAAAAACTAAGCCTTGGTCCATTTTTACTTATATTTTTTGTCTATTATTAAATTACAAAAAAAAATTATTATATATGTAGATAAAAAATTAAAAAAAAAATCTCTTTTCTTATTTTGTTATTTAATTGATATTTATAATATTTCTAATATAAAATGCAGAATAGCAATAGTAATAGTATATCAATAAAATTAGTTGTTGTAGGTGATGGAAGTGTAGGTAAAACATGTATCCTAGTTAGGTATTTAAATAATATTTTTTTTTTTATCGTATTATAGTTATACCTAAGATAAATTTCCTGAAACATATGTACCAACAGTATTTGAGAATTATAGTGCATAAATATAGGTTGATAATAAGATGGTTAATTTAGGATTATGGTATAAAATATCTTTTTAAACTAAATGATTTATAATTATTTTGATATATTTTATAAGGGATACTGCTGGTTAGGAGGAATATAATAAGTTACGTTAAATATCATATCCTTAGAGTGATGTATTTCTAATAATATTTTCTGTAGATGAACCCGCTTCATTTTCTAATGCTGTATAGAAGGTTTCATAAAAAAATATTATATGAATTTTATAAAATAAAAGTGGTATCCAGAATTAACAACATAGTCACCTCAATCACCAAAGATTTTTGTGGGCAATAAAATAGATTTAAGAACTAGTATGGAAAGTGATAAATTTGTTCAATTTGGAGTGGTTTATATTTAATATAAATATTAAGTATACATTTTGAAATAGGCATAAAAAGTAGTATCTGAAATTGGTTGCAAATATTTAGAATGTAGTGCATTATCATAATAGGGATTGAAATAAGTATTTGATGAAGCAATTAAACTAGTTTTGAAGAAAAAATTAGGTGGATCAGAAAAATAAAATTCATCCCAATAGTCATAATAATAATAATAATAAAAATCACAACCTTCACAAAAAACAGCTAGAGTTTAAAATGAAGAGAGAGAAAATACAGATAAAAGTGGTTGCCAAATATAATGATATTAAAAAAAATTAAATCATAAAAATAAAAACCTTATATTTCTATATTTATTTATAAGGAAAGAATATTATCATTGAAAATTTATATTTTGTTTTTAAATTTTTTCTTTTTTTTTACATAAGTAAAGTGATAATCACTATAATAATAATATCAATTCTCCTTAGCCATTTTTAATAAATTACTTAACTTACTCAATCTTTCATCTATATTACTACTTGCCTCCTCCGAATAACTCGTATCATTTTATTTATTTGATATTCTAGCTATCGATTATAATAAACTCTTATTTTCACTTTTATTCTTCAATAAAAACTAACTCTAGTTCTAACTAGAATTTATACCTTTAAAATCTATACCTAAACCACTAGGAGTCATTAATAACGCATTCTCCTTATTCTTCTTTTGAACCTCCAATAACTTCTTATATAGTCTTTCCTCCTCATCCGTATCAGTTTAAAGCTATTATAATTATTATTTACTATTTATTTATTTTTAATTTTAATTTTGAGTTTGCTATTTGACTCTACTATTTTTCTATGAAGATGGTGATTATGCTCGCATATTTGTATTCTTTAATTATTATTTTTTTTATGATCCTCCTGGAGATGCCTTATTAATTTTTCTATTATATGCAGATTCTGTATCAGAATCATAAGAATTTTTTCTAGATTTAGACTTTAATTATTTTTATATTTTATTGAAAAATTGAAATTTTTTTAAAAAAAATATGATGGTTAATAAAAATAAAAAATTTACCCTAACTGGGGTATGTCGCTCTATACTTTTTTTATGAAGCATCATAGGACTTTTTTTATTCAATAAACTAGAATTCGAGTTACGCATTGATGGTGATTAACTTAACAAATAAATAAATAAATAAATAAATATATTTACTTTGATGTAAGTTTTTTTTGAGATGATCTTTACATAGTCGATTGAAGCTCTTGCTCTAATTATTATATACGAGATTTCTATTTCTTATCATGAGATTTCAGATGAGCATTTTCTTATACTAGATTTTATATCTCATCCTCCAAATCAATCAATTTTCTATTTGTATCCATAAGTGCTTTTTCTGCTTCTTATTGACGCTTTAAGACCTCTATATAATCCATTTAACTAATACCCTCATTTTTATTGCGATGTAATTAATTTCTTAATTCAACTATCTCCCTTTCTTTTTAATCTAATTAGTTTCGTTAATGATTCAATTCTTTTGATTAATCTTCAATCTATCTTTAATATAAACCAATAGATTATTCATTTCCTCTTGTCTATTATAATATATCCTCTAATTTCTTTATTTTTTATCTCAATTATTCATTTTCCTATCTAATTGGTTCATTACCTTAAATTTGATGCGATTATAATTTATTTTAATCTAATTCAGCTCTTAGTTTACTTATTGTATTTTTTAATTAATCTATTGGAGGACTTTCATCATAATTCAATGGTAATGGATAATGTACTTTATCAAATTCAACTATATAACTTATTATCAAATATCTCTTATTTGATGGTGCCAACTTTGATGTAGCCAATGAATTTTATTATTATCCCTTTCTTTATTTTAATTATTCTAAATCATTATAACTAAAAATCAAAAATTAATAAAAAAAAAATTTTTTATTTATTTATTCATTTTTACGTTAAAATATCAGCAAATACCGTATCAGATTATTTCGTAAAAGAACTTAATAACATTTTCAAAAACACAGGGTATTTTTTATAATTTCCAGTTTTAGAAGTTATCTCCTCTAGATAAGATGACTAAAACGTATTTTTCCAAATGTCACCACTATTTCTTTATTCAACATCAATACATAGATTTTCAGAATTAGCATATATCTTAATTATATAATCAATCTTTTTTCATATCATCATTTTTATAATTATTTTATTTTATTTTTTTTTTAAAATAATTTTTACCCCATTAAATTATTATTTAATAATTTTCTTTATAATATCATCCATCTTTTTTTTTTTAAAATAAAATTCTAGGTAACTTATATTATCACTAAAATTCGTTAATAATTTATATTATTAAATAACAAAATTTAAAAATTATTTATATATTTTGAACTTCAATTTTTTAAAGAAACTTTTCATTAAAATAATTATTTGTTTTTATATCTATATTATTTCTATTTAAAATATTATATATTTTAGTTTAAGCATCATAAATACAAAACTTAATTTAATATACCTGAATTTTTTTTAAGAAAGTTCATAAGTGTATAATATAACTTTTTTTTTTATATATATATTTGTTCTGCATAAGATATTTAATTGAATCAATATATGAATATATTA
>Ga0102912_1000051_pt1 | contig 14822 bp, 8 predicted proteins | sample Colrivmeta1560A3_FD_78499 | JGI IMG/M metagenome (GOLD analysis project Ga0102912, IMG submission 78499) | Estuarine microbial communities from the Columbia River estuary - metaG 1560A-3 | ecosystem: Environmental > Aquatic > Marine > Intertidal zone > Estuary | place: USA: Columbia River Estuary...
AGATCCTTATAATTACCATCATCCAATAAATCCAACCCGACTAATAAAAAATGTTCGAATAGACTATTCATATTTAATTTAAATACTAAAATTTAAAATACTTATTTTATTTAATCGAATTTATAAACTAATAATTAAATTTTTTAAAAAAATGAGTGAAGAGGATGACTTTTAGGATTAAAAAAAATAATAGAAAGAATCTAGTGTGTATTATAAATCTAAGCTCTGTATACATTGGCAATAAAGTATTAAAATTAATGCTAAATATCTATATATAAAAAAAAATAAAGAAGGAATGTGTGCAAAAGGTGAAAATTGTAATTTTGCTCATGGAGATCACGAGATGAGGAATATTGTAATCTATATATGATGATTGATAAATAAATAAATAAATAAATAATTAAAAAAGCCACCTGAATATTTATAAAATCAACCACATAAGAGTAATCCAAATTAATTTAATCTAAATAATGAGGGATCGGGAAATCTGGATAATATAATATAAATGTCAATGTAGGGATAATTATTAAATCCTTTTTGGAAGACGAAAATGTGCAATTTTTATTTATAGGGTAAATGTAGGAATGTTATAGATTGTAATTATGCGCATACAGATGAAGAATTACGTGATGTATTTATTTTTTAAAAATTTAATTTATTAATTATCTAACAAAAAGGCAGAGTTATAGGCCTAATAATCAATGGCTAATTTAGTACATCTATAAAATCCAGAGTATAGGACGATGTTAATACATTATAATGCTACATTTTAAAAGAATCTCCTGGAAAGGGCAAAAATAATTATTGAATAAATAAGGCGACTCTAATATATCCACAATAACAATCCATAAATTACAGAAATTTTAGAGGAGGCAAAACAATTGGTATACTAGAGAGAACTTGAGTAAGCTACCTTAAAAGCATTAGTATTATTAAATTTATAATAATATTCAATTATTATTATATATATATAGGATGCTATGGAATAATCGGATGCGAATATGGAGGACAGATAATAATTTATTGATATCAAGAATCGAATTAAGGACTCATTCGAATTACATTAGCGAATGATTCCATAGTTTTAATAGTAATTTGGTGAATAAATGCCTATGCCATTACCGTCCCTAAATTCCTTACCAATAATGTAGATGTAGGAGAGTATATCGGGATACAAATGATATTTTCAAATTCAAATCATATTTTTTTATTATTATTATTTTATTCTATATATAGGACTATACTATGGATTTTTTAATTTTAGCTATTTTGTTTTCAAAAATTATTTAATAATAAAATATCTAGTTCTTAAAAAATAATGAATAATAAATTAATATAGTATATTGAATATTTATTATAATTAAATTATTTTTATATAATTAATTTTGTTTGTAAATTTTTATTTATATTTATATTTTATATTTTATTACTTAGAACTGATTAAAATGAGTGGTTATGCATATTTATTTAAGTTTATTATAATAGGGGATTCGAGTAGAATTTAAAATTTTTATTTGTATAAAAATTATTTATAATAGGTGTAGGAAAATCATGTATATTATTGCAGTTTCTAGATAAAAAATTCCGATTGGATCATGATACAACTATAGGAGTTGAATTTGGTAGTAAAACAGTTAATATAAGGAACAAAAATATTAAATTATAGATTTGGGATACTGTAAATGACTAAAAAATTAAAATTTATAAATCAAAATTAATTAAATTTTTTTTTTTTCCTTTTTATTTTTATTTAGGCAGGACAAGAATCATTTAAATCTATCACAAGATCTTATTATAGAGGATCTATATGTGCAATAATTTCATATGATATTACTTCAAGGGATTCATTTGAAAATATTAATAAATGGATTGAGGAAACAAAAAGTTATGCTAATGATAAAATTTCATTAATTCTTGTAGGAAATAAATGTGATTTAAATGATAAGTATCTTTACATTACAATTTATTTTTAATCAAATATACATATAAATATATAAATTAATATATTATAAAGGAGGGTAGTGAGTTATGAGGAAGGTAGGGATTATGCATAAAAGCATGATTTATAATTCTTAGAGACCTCCGCCAAAACAGCATAAAATATAGAACAGGTAATATAATCATTAATAATGTAATAATTTTTAAAGCTTTTTACAATGGCCGCTGATTGCGTATTAAAAAAAATAGAAAAACGTCTAATCGAGGTTACAAATGAGGTAATATATATATAAAAAAAAATAATTTTTACCTTAATAAAATTAAAATTCAAATAAGTCCATCGGCATCAAGATTGGTGGTTAATTAACAGAAGAGATGATTGTTAAATAAAAAGAAAGCCAAGATCGTAGAAATTGCTGTAAATGAACTAATATTAAAATATTTTTTTTTAAAAAAAATATATCTATATTCCTTTTTTTCATACGATTTATATATAAAATTTATTTCTATTGTGGATTATTCTAATTAGGTTTTTAGTATGTATATATATTTTTTTTTTTAATTTTTTAAATTTGATCAAAAATAAAATCAAGAGTAAAATTTAAATAAATTTTAATAAATTCAAAAAAAAAAAAAAAAAAAAAAAATAAAAAATAAAAAATATTAAGATAAAAGGGAAATAAAAAAAAAATAAAAAAAAAAAAAAATAAAAAAAATTTTTTTTTTTTAAAAAAAAAAAAAAAAAAAAATCAATAAGTAAACGAAACAAAAAATTCTAAAATATTTTTATGATTATCTTATGATATATTTTAAGTGTAATATGTTTCATATATATCATGATCATTTCTTTGCGGCTTGCTTGGTTTAGACTTTCTTTCCTTTTCTACTACTGGCTTTCTTGGCATGAGATTTCTTGGGACCATTTTTTTTAGTAACAGCCTTCTTAGTCTTGGGGGCAGCGACAGGATGAGCTGCTGTTGTTGCAGGAACAACTGCTGGGGCTGGAGTTGTACTTACTGGGGCAACAGGTGTGGTTTATTTAGTTACTTTCTTGACAGCTACCTTCTTTATATTTTTGCCGACTTCTATAAATTATTATTTATAAAATAAAAAAGAATATTTAATGGAGTCATTTAATTTATAATTTATATATTCTTAACTTCTTTAGTTCTTTTTTTTCCAGTTAATTTAGCTTTAGACTTTATAAAATTTTTTTATTTTTTTTTTTTTGTAATTATTTTTAATTCTAATTGATGAATATTTGTTTTTTTTTAGGTTAAATTCGATTTCTAATATTTAAATTATTAATTTAATTGGTCTCTTTTTATCAAAAAGGATATCTTGCTTTTTCACTCACTTAAGTACTTTTTTTATGCAAATAATTTACATTTATTGCAAATATAATACCCTCATACTGTTTTAAACGATTAATCGAATCTATATCAGCTAATTTTTACTTCAATTTACACAATTAAACCATATTTTGTTCCGAAAATCAATATTTTTCTCATATTTTATAAAGTTTTTGAACAATAAGATCTGTTTCTTTAATGAATATACTTTACCCCTTTTTATGAATAAGTTATAAAACCTAAATTATCTTTTGAATCATCGTACTTTGTGTTATCGTATGAATTGAAGCAATAATATTTATTCATTTTAAATCAAATGCTTTCGAGTACTTATTTATTAAAAAATATTTTTTATTAAAATTGGTCAAATTGAAATTTTATTTCATTGAGTAATTACTTTAATATTTTGACCCTTTATAAGGTATTTTCTTTCAAATATATTAAGAGAGATAATTATATCAGTCTGAATAAATATTTAAATATTTGAAACAATATATGTTATAAAAGCGTACTCTATTAATTACAGCTATATATATTTTAATTTTTTTAAAAAATATTACATTCTAGATTACATATAAACTCACTATCATTACATTTGATTTCTAACCTTATAAGCTATTCTAATTTCAATCTATATTTCAATATTAGGAATAGTCTATATAATCTTTCCAAAAATAATTAAATGACTTTTTATTTAAATGTTAACATTAACAATTTAAATTTTTATATTTATATGATAATTTTTTTTACTAAAGAATCCTTTAGTTCATTTAATAAACTTTGATTGAAAAAATTAATTAATAAATTTTTTTTTTTTTATCAAATTCTATTTTAATTTTAATTTATATTTTAAAATTGCAAAAAATTAAATTTTTATTAAATAATAATTTTTTTCTTTAAAATAAAAGTAAATAGATATTTTTATTTATCATTATGAATTTCAACAACAAGCATCGTCCTATTTTTTGAAATTAGGCTGATTTAATTTTCCTGTTTATGATCTTTGCCTGTTCATTAATTTAACACCAGGTGTTGATTGAGCTTATGTCGATTATTTTTTTAAACCTACTTTAGATCCTGGAGTATTCATAACCCTTTTCAATATAGCCTTGGTTATATGTGTAAATGCAGCTTCAATGTTTATTGAAGTAGCTGCGCTAGTTTCATAAAAAGGTATTTGATATTACTATGCTATATAAATTTATATATTTATTTGAGTTATTAGAGAAATACTAATATAATACCTAATTCTAATCCTTCTTCATAGCTCACAGCTCTTCTCTCATTCATATCACATTTATTACCAATCAACATTCTATTAACTGAATCAGATGCATATCTTTATAAAAAGAAAATTATAAAATTTCATTTCAATAACAAAAAAAAACTTTACTTGTCAATTTCCATCATCCATGTTTTAACATTTTCAAATGATTCCCTATCGGTTATATCATAAGCAATCATTATACCCTAAGCCCCCCTATAATAACTACATGTAATAGTTCTAAATCGATCTTAACCTGCAGTATCCCACTAATAATATAAATTTTTTACAAAAAAATATTTATTTAACGGTATTAAAATCAATATTAACAAAAAAAAAATATTACAATCTACAATTTTATATTATTTTCCGCAATCTCTACTTTCTTTGTTTTCTATTTTTTATTGTTTAAATATATATATATATATATATTTAAAATAAATTACAAAATCTACACCAATTGTATTATAGAAATTATTTGTAAATTGGTTATCCTATCATTATATAAAAAAATAATATGATCATTTTCAATATTAAAATTACTGAATAACGCATCAGCATACATGATTTACCAACACCTGAATTTCCAATTAAAAGTAATTTAAATAGATAATCACTATTATAAATTTATAATTATAAAATTATTATAAATATATTTTCATTACTAATCAGGCTAGTTTTGATTCTGCATTTTTCTGTTTAAATTATATATTTATATATATATTAGTTTTGAATTTTTATTTTGAAATTAAATATTTAATTATTCATATTCAACCGATTTATCATAAATTTTTTTATAATTTATTAATATTAAGAGTAAATTTTTAAATTAATGAAAAATATAAGCTAATTTAATTTACATTGGGAACATTTAAATTAAAACAATAATCTTATAAAATAATTAAAAAAATATTAAAATCAAGGAAATAATGATTTTACCATTTGACTTCTAAAATTGTGGAATGCCTAATAGTTTTAATTATTTCCGCTAAAAAGTTGGAAGAAATAGTGATAATGACACACCTGATTGGGTTAACTAAACAATAGTATCTATTCCTAAAGCCATTGACGTAAGATTTGAGGATTTATTTTCATCAAAAGCTTTAGAAAGTATTAAAAATTAAAATAAAACATTTTTATATTGTATATTATAAAAGGTTGTGGAAATCATAATCAATCAAGTAATATCTAAAATTTTAAGCATGGTACTACAACACTTGGATTCGTATTTTAAGGGGGTGTTATCTTGGCTGTTGATAGTAGAGCTAGTATGGGATCATTTCTAAGTTCTGAATAAGTGAGAAAAGTCATTGAAATCAATGATTATTTGTTGGGTAATTTAAATAATTTTTAAATTATTAATATTAAAGGAACAATGGCTGGTGGTGCTGCTGATTGTTAATATTGGGAGGCTTATTTGGCTACTCATTGCAGAGAGTATGAATTAAAAAATAATCGAAAATTAACTGTTGCAGGAGCAAGTAAATATTTATAGAACATACTTCATTATTATCGTGGTAGGGGTATTTCTGCGGGTATTATGATCGCAGGTGTAGATGATAAAGGACCATAATTATATTATAATGACGATAACGGTATACGTTTGAAGGGACATAAATTTTCTGTAGGAAGCGGATCAACTTATGCCTATGGTGTTTTAGATACACATTATAATTATAATATGAAAGTAGATGATGCAATAGAATTAGGTATAAGATCCATATATCATGCTACCCATCGTGATACTGGATCCGGAGGTGTTGTTAGAGGTTACTTTTTATTATTATTAATTATAAATATCCATTTTATAGTTTATCACATCCATAAAGATGGTTGGACAAAGGTTCATGATGGATTAGACGCTAATGTTTTACATTATAAATTTGCTCAATAGAAAGGCCTAACTGGAGATTAGGACGAAGCACCGCAAAGAATTTTTTGAGATTTTTTTAAAAATTATCATACAAAAATATAAATCTATAAAGAATAATAAAAGATTATTTTCAATTCAATTATTATATAATTGTATAAATTCAAAATAAATTTTATAATTATTTAGATATTAAATTAAGTTTTTTCATTGTCTGATTACATTACTTTTACCTCTCTTTTGAGCTGAATCTTACGATTTAAATTTATTATTATATTGGATTATATCTTCATCCTATTCGGTTACTAACCTAGTTGATTTAATTTAATTACATTCTGTCTAATTCCTTTGATGTTTAAAAGAGGTACCCCTAGGTAACTTTTAATTTTGTGGAATATTATGATTGAAAATTTTTCTTTAACTTGCTTACTACTTCAATTAATTTTAGATTTAATTAACTAACTAAATTGCCAATGATTACTTTTAATCTTATTATTTATTCGTTTGTTATTACTATTATTTATTTTATTGATCGTTCTTCTATATATCAAACTTTTTATTCTAAAATTATTTTAATAATTCCTTTACACTTGAATTTATCATCTACGGCGATGCTTGCTCATTAGATTGTGTCTAGACCCTTGAATTAGGTTGCGTTATTTTAATAAAAGGTTTACCTTGATTACGATTATTTGTTTGTAAAGATTATTAAATATTATTAAAATTTCTTCTATCAGTAAAAGATCCAACCCCATGATTATTATTTTTATTAAAATTATTACTATTATTATTGTTATTATTATTATTATTATTATTATTATTATTATTATTATTATTATTATCATTATTGTTTTGGTTGTTGTTATTTTTATTAACATTATTAACATTATTGACATTACTAACATTAATAACATTATTAAAATTATTATCGTTATTATTTGTGTTATTAATTTTCTATTTAATATTGTTGTTATTTAAATTGTTACTTAGTGATTAGGATTAAGATCCACTGCTGAATAGTTTTAAATTAAACTATTTAGATTGATTTTTTGAAAATTATTTTTTTATTAGAGGGGATTAATTTGAATCATTTTTACTTGTATTAGTCTTTGATGAATTATTTTAATTTATATTTCCGTATTATGCTTTAGATATATTAAAATTGACATCGGATTTTAGATCGCTTCCAATATTAAGTTAGTAAGGAAACCCATACGCGTGTTAGATATTTGAATTAGCTTGTTTAAATTTAGATTATTTTGGTGTCATGCCATCAGAAAATTTACCGGACTATGAGCTAAGGGATTCTTTATTTAATTTTAGACCTCTGGCTAAAACCGCTTTGCTTATTTTCTCCAAATCTATGGTGTTCACTCTTTTACCAAATTTAGGGTTTTGAAGTTATTGAGCCTTATTAGTTAATTTGAGAGATTGAACGGTTATCACTTCATCGAATTAAGGCCCCTCTGTTTTAATTCGTTATCCATGATTATAATTGTCACCACCATGCTAGAATGGGCTAGAATTTAATTATTAATTAAATGATGCTCGTTTTTGATTGGTGATATCATTAGTTTTAGTTCTTTATGCTAAATACAAAAAATAATGAAATAGATTTATAATAAAATTGTTAGCCATAATAATGTATATTATTATACTTTTCTGTTTGTCTGAAAATTCAATGTTTTTCTTTTTATTGAGATTATACGAACCAACATCTCTGATACTATCAAACGATTCATCACTCAAATTAGTAGAATTATTATTATCAAACTTAGCCTTTCGAGGATATTCATAATCCCTATTTATCTTAGATTACAAAAATCTGATTTCGATTTCTTTTTTAAAATATTCATCATCTTCGTTTTATCTATAATGAAATATTTTATCCTAAATCACCATATGTATCAAACATTTAAATGAATAAAAATATAGATTACATTTGATGCTTTATTTTACTTTTTATTCTTATTTTGATCAATGTTTTTATTTGATTCGTTATTATTTTATTGAGGATTTTGTGGGTAGAATACATTTATTTAAGGTTAATAAGCTAAAATAGTTTGATTCATCAAATATTATTTGGTACGATTTATATATCTGAAAAAATAATAAGTTTTTTAATTTTTATTATCGTATTTTTTATTTTATATAAGCATAAATTAAAAAATTAAAACAAATTTATCTAACAACCAAAAATTAAAAACTTTATAAGAAAAAAATAAAAAATCACCATTTCTTTAGGATAAGTGAGGTATTAAAATCCAATATCACTATTTGCTTAGAATTATTATATTAAAAAAGTTTCATGTATGTATTTAGCATTCTAAGAATAAATTTAAATTCTCTATATTTTATTTTATCATATAAATTTTTATTTTATACAATTTTTTTGTATGACTATAATATAATATAATAAATTGAATTTAATTTTATTTAAATAAAAAGAAACGAAACTCTTTTATGCAACTTTTGAAAGAAGAGGAGGAAATCAATCTATTGGAGGTTTTATTATGAATCTCAAAGTATAACTTAATTTAGGCAGCATAAGATGGTAAATTAGATTTTATAAAAGATTAACTTGCCTGTATTATTAATGATCCTAACTAAAAGCATAAACTTCGTCAAGCTCTAATTAAATAAGATTTTTACGGACGAAACTCTTTACATTATGTAATTATAATTCATAATAATTTTTATATACTTATATAAAAAAGGCAGCCTATAAAGGTCACTACGAAGTCATTGAATATTTTCTTAATCTGGACACAAATGATATTGAAATAAATTGTAGAGATAATCAGGGAAATACACCATTAATGCTTGCATGTGTAAGGGGATTTAATACATCAATAGATGAATTAAATGATGGAAAGAATCGAAGATTTCAAATTGTTAAGATGTTATTGTAAAAAGGCGCGACTATGGAAATTTATTGTAAGGAAGGCATAAATAATCCCTTACATTGGGCATGTTATTTCAGTGACATATATACTGTTTAGTTAATTTTAGAAAAGATACCTAAACTAAGTATAAAATTAAAATGATTTGATCAATTAATTAATAGTGAACTTACCGAATGATTTAGGTTATTATCCTGTGGATCATACTTTAATTGGATCAAAAGAAAATAAAGATTTCTAATAGGATACTAATGTAGCAAGATATTTAATTGTTAAATTCATTGTATATTTTCTCGATATCATTGAATACCAATATTAGCTAATGAAAATTGAGAGCAAATTAAACTCGCCATATAATTTAGTATTAATATCGAAGCTATATAATTTTTGTTAAATTTTATAAAGTCATAAGAAATTCAATAATATATATAAGAATCAGTTTAAGAATAAAAATCAAATCAATAAAGAAATAATATATGTCAATAGGAATTAGAAGAAAATTTAAAACAATTTGATCAAGATAATAATTAAAAAAAGTTAGAGTTTGCTAAATAAGATAATAATAATGAATAGTTTAAATTAGATAATAGTTTATAGTTATACCAATAGAATAATCCCGGATTGGATTAATAGGAAATTAATATAATAATTCCTAAAAACCTTAAAATAATATAAAAAAATTCTAATTTATAAAATAAATCCCTTTAAAGGTCAAAATCATCTCATATAAATAAAAATAATAAAAAAAATAAGCTTCTAGGTGATAAAAGATTTGATGAAATAGGATTAAGATACATTTTCTGGGGTTCTGTGATGGGTAATTTAATTAAATAGATTTGACTATAAATTTTTAAACATCGAAACATCTATATATTTATATATATAATTACAGGGGATGAGGATGTAGTTAACATTTTAATTGAGTATGGTTATTCACCGTTTTTAGCATCTTTTAAAGGTCGTAATGCTGTTCATGCAGCAGCCTATCATGGGCATATAAATTTATTAAAGTTATTTTTCGAGGGTGAAGTTACTAAGAAAATGATTTATAATTGTGGTGGGATTAAGAAATGTGTTAACATTATGACTAAATAAAATCCAGAAACTGCTTTACATATTGCCATTTCATAGGTCATATATAGTTAATTCTATATGTTTATAAAATTTAATAAAATAGGGTAAACAAGAGGTTGTTTAGTATTTATATTAATTAGGTTCAAATACTTAGCTTCATAATTTTAGAAATCAAACTCCTTTTGAAACTAGTAGAGATATGTAAAATTAAAAATAATTAAATATATTCATTTTTCAATTTTATTTGAATTTAGTAAATTAAAAAGCTTAAAGCAATCACTTCTTAAGTAATCTTAAACAAATCGTAATTTTGTAAGAGGGGGTTATAAATATATATTAATAGGTAGAGAGACTTAGGATTAAAAAGATGACTTATTATTTTAGTAGTTGATCAATATATAAGAAAAAAATGAAGATATAGGGTACTTTAAGGTACTAATTCTTAAACACTATTTGAATACTTATAAACCGACTGATACATAAGGTTTATACGAATCAGGACCAGATAATCTAGTTTATTATTTATTAAAAGCTAGTGATTCACTTATGAATGAGGTGGCGCATAATCAAAAATTATTTGTTTATAATGTAAGTGAGGGATTTTTATGTCGTTTTATTAAAGAACAGTATATAAATTATGAAACCTTTTAACATCGTTAAATATAAGAAATAATAATCAAACTTTTAAATGAAGAATTTGACCTCGAATAATTTGAAAAAGACGATATAATTACTGATCATTTTCCACTTCATGATTTTGAGGAGGTTGCTTCCATACATGAATTTTGGAAAAAAGAAAAATGGCAGATATTAGCTGATCCATTTAAGTAATAAAAAGTTATGGTACGCACACTTATCGCCCTATCAAATTACTATGGTCCTGCATTTGGATTCTATATTGTATTTTTAACCTTTTTCACAACATGGTTAATCCTACCTGTTATACCCGGATTAATATTGGCACTGTATAATCTTCCCTAAGATTAATCATAATCGATTTTTTAACCAATTTATATAATATATTTATCACTCTGGGCTACCATCTTTTTTGAATATTGGAAGAGAAAGTAAAATGAAACAATGTTTGAATTGGACATGCACATTGCATCAGAAGTTAAGAAAAGAATTCCCTAATTTCGGGGTTAATATGCTGTTGAGGATGTAACACATGAAATAATAATAGTTGATAACAGATCAAGAGGATTGAAGTATTTGAAATCTGTATTGCCCTTATTTTTTCTTGGAACTCTATTAATAGCAGGATAGTTTTATCTTTTCGATTACATTTTTTAACAACAAGATTTAATAAGTGGATTCAATATGTATTTATAATTGATTATTTATAATATTTCACAAAAAATTTTGAAAAAAAAAGTTATTATTTTTCTGCTCTTTATGGATTCGTAATTTTGATAATTAATTAAGTCTTTTATTATTTTTGTCGATTAACCCTAACTTTTTAAAATCATGAATATGAGGATGATAGAGAGAATGTTTATATTTTGAAGACATTTTCATTTACATTTGTGAATAGTTATATACGTCTATTTTATAGAACTCTAATAAACCCCAATCCAAGTGAATTAATAGCTCTATCGATTTCTTATACAATAGTTTGGTGTATTTGCCATTTCTTAAAAGTATTTTTTTGCAATTATTTTTAGATTTATTTCTATAAATATAAATTAATAGGAAAACCTTATACCGTAAATCTATTATGGTGTAATTAAAAAAACTTTATTCATGGAAAAATTTAAACTTAAATAAAAAATGAATAAATAGAAGGTAATATATATATATTAATAAATTCTAAGGTATTTAATAAATTATACTCGATTAGTCCTTAAAAATAATAAGTCAATGATTCTTTATAATCACCGTATAAAAATCTCAAAGAAAAAACTATTTAATAACTGGACTAAGAAAAATTATTGAAAGACATTGAATCTACAAGAATTATGTTAGAGGAAAATTCTTTTCATTCTAAATTTATTAATCTAGTTTTTTAAAATATATTTTAATTATCTAGATAATTATGTTTGGAATGGTTGCTATGTTTTCTTCAAGTTTTTAACTATTACCTACTATGATTTTTATTATGTGTTGGATTGATATTGAGTTTACGATTCATCGATATGTTACGATAATCAAAAGACCTATATAAAAATCTTAGAAAGGAATTGGATTATGGAATGATATAATTTTGATTGTAGGGTATCTTGCAACAGTGGCTAATTGTTTAAATATTTATTAAGTTTAAAAAGCTGAATTTGCTCAGTTAATAGGAACCGATAAACCTAATGATAATGAGGATGTTTTAGATTATAATTTTATATGTATTATTTTTTTTAAAAAAAATTAAAGTACACATCTGATGTATTAAATTTCTTATATCTTGTTGCTGCCGAACACGTAATTTTGGGTATTAAGTTTTTAATTGAATCAGTCATTCCAGATTCACCTGATTGGGTAAAAACAATCCTAATTTTGTATAAAAAATTAAAACAAATTTTAAGGTTGAAAGTGCATTAAAAAGATAGGAGTATTTGGAGAGCTAATGGTTTAGTCGAATGAAAGAAATTGAAAAATAAAATAAACTAAAAAACTTAGTTCACGATAGGGAAGTGTTAAAATTAAAAGAAAAATATGAATTGGAAAATATTGAATGAGCTAATTATGATTTACTTTTTATTGACCGAAAAAATTAATATTTTCAAAAAACAAAATCAAAAAAAATAATTGTCTTATTTTTAGTTTATTTCTTAAAATAATATGATTCAATCAAATTATTTTTAACCTTCCTCTAAGATGTAAAGATTAAATAGAAAAAAAAGATAAGATATAAATTAAGCTTAGAGCATAGTTGATTAAATTTAAAGTGATATTACCTCTTTTCGTAATTATTCATATTCACGAACTTTAAGGCATTACAATGATTAAAAAGAACAAATATAACTCAATTAATTTAATTAAAAAGCATCACTAATTTGGAAAAAGAATTAAACTTATGATTAAATTAGATTATATCAGAACAAAAAAAACAATAAATCACTTGTGTATCCACACAGTGAAAGAAAAAACTCTATCAAGAAAACAAAGAATCATGAAAACCTAAATAATGCATAGGATAATGAAACTCAAACAGATTATTATGATATATGTATAAAATAATAATAAACAATAATATTTTATAATAGTGAAAGAAAAATTATGCATAAACTAGCCAAAAATTCCATCATTTAATACGTTAAACTTACCATCAAAAGATATTAAAATAATTGATATAAATGAAACATTTTTCAGAAATTTTGAAAAAAGGTCATTTATTATATTTTCATAATTATAATATTAAATTAATTTAGACCTGTTACACCAGTTTAATCTGAAATGAAAAGATTTCGACCAAAGAGTTTTATTATTAAGGAAAAATTTAAAATATTTTTCTAAGGTTGATGGGTTTAAGTATTATTTTTATGAACTCATACTCTAAGGCTGATTTTATAAAAAACCTTACCACCATTAGGTTACTTTATATATTTAATATATTTTTAATCAAAATAATACATAAATTTAATAATAAATCACGTGAATTATTATTACTCAAGTTGAATTTTCGAATTCAGTAAATATTAATAATGTTATATGTGAATAATATCAAAAAATATTTTATATAATACCATTTATTATTATACAAAATAATATTCTATTCTAGGTTATCATTAGTAAGATGTTTTTTTTAAAAAATTCTTCCTGTTTTTAAAAATCTAGTAAAGATATCTACTTATTAAGACAGAAAGGTAAGGTTTTCTAATTCTATTATATATATGTAACTATGTATAGATGAATGAAATAAATATTAAATTTTCTGACAGGTTTGGACTTAACTTGTATTTTATTTAAATTATTATATACATAGTAAAAATATTTCAAATTAATTTTGGAGGGAAATATATAATTCTTTTTTTTTTGATATTTGTTAAAAAGGCTCTCAATCAGTGTTTTAAGTTTTTTAGACAACCATGAAAAAATATAATTAATTAAAAAAGAAGAAAATAAATAAATAAAATGAATTCGAGAATAATCCTCCTGAGCAAATTAATAAAAAAAGCTTAGATTAATAAGAATTATAAATAAATAATTAAAAACCTTTATAATGCACTAAGACGATCCATAAAATCTAATTTACTAGCAATTAATAAACAGAATAAAAAATAAATGTAAATTATACATTAAAATATTGTTTAAAATAAAATAAAAAAAAAAAGAAAATATTTGTCTAAAGTGTTAGTCTAAATAATAATGCTCAGTCTGGAAATAAGATTTAAATTTAAACAATGGATATCGATCATAAAGTATTGGGATTAAATAATATAAGTACGAATAAATTTATATTAATATAATATTGATATTAATTTTTCCCT
>Ga0102912_1000054_pt1 | contig 14514 bp, 6 predicted proteins | sample Colrivmeta1560A3_FD_78499 | JGI IMG/M metagenome (GOLD analysis project Ga0102912, IMG submission 78499) | Estuarine microbial communities from the Columbia River estuary - metaG 1560A-3 | ecosystem: Environmental > Aquatic > Marine > Intertidal zone > Estuary | place: USA: Columbia River Estuary...
AAATAATTTTACAAAAATTAATAGATTTTATTAATCTATCTTTATATCTCAATAAATATAGAATTTCTTTAATTTTCGATGATTTTATCTTCCTAAAAAATAACTAAATGATAGTATTATATTAGAGAAGCTAAGATTAAATAATTAGTTAATGATAAAATAATATGTTAAATATTGTAAAAAAATATTCAATCATCCTCGACTAACATTTCTAAATCTTTTTCAGAATTTATCTACTTTTTCTTTTCTTTTTTTTATATTTTTTTCAATTACTTAGCCTATTCTCTTCTTTATTTTTTATTAAGTTCAACAGGTTGTTGATCGGCTACTCTAGATTCTATTAATTTCTTTTTATTCTACTTTCTTACTTTTTTTTTGAGTAGCCTGTTATTAAAGAAATCTTTAAATAATTATAAAATTCACCCTTTTCTACGGATGTTTACTTGTTTTCTATTTGCCCCGAAACCCATTAATTTATTTTTTCAATCACTAAATTTTAATATTAAATTTGATTTTTATCAAATTTATGTCTATGAATTTATAAATTTTGAAATAAATTTAGTATTTTATTCTTTGTATAAAAACTTTATTGACGGGGACGGAAATTTACATCAAACCTAAAAATATTACATTTAATATTTTGAACTATCATCAATATTATGCCATATATTATAATGTAAGTTAATTGTTTTTAAGAAAGAAATCAAAATTCAAATAAAATAAATTTATGTGCCATTAGTTTAAAAAATTCAATATAAATTTTAAATTCAATACATATAAAATATAATTATGAAACAGCGAAGAAATATTTCAGTAGATAATCATTTAATGATCTAGCATAAATCATTTTAAGAATTGAATATAGTTTAAGGGGGATAAATATCACTAAAGTAAAAAATTTCTGATGATAAATTAAGAGCTATAGGTGTTGGAACAACAATTCCAAATCTAAATTAAAATGTCTGTGAAATTATTAGATTGATTTTTTTTTTTATTTTTATGATATAGTTTTAATAATAAACATCTAAAATAAAGCGTCCTATTACCTCTACTAATCATAATTTGACATAAGGGATGATTTTGAATTAGGCAACAATATATAGAATCTCATAACCATTTTCATCGAAAATTGATGTGAGTGCTAAATTATGGTAGGATAGTATAAAAAAATCAAAAGGATTATTGAAAATCAAAGATCATGCAAAAAGAAATTTGTAATTCTTGAAATTATTTACCTATTTATAAGAGAGAATAAAATTAACATAGAATAATAAAGTTAATTAGAAATAATTCCTATTCAAGCAGCATATCCAAGTTTTGAGAATTAAATAATTGCATCCAAAAAATTGATTGTTAATAACACTCAATAATAATCATTAAATTTTTTAGATGGTAATATAATTTATTTAGTTTAGTTTAAATTAATTTAATTAGAATTTACTGTATAGGACTAATTCTAGGAAACATTATCATTAATGCAAAAACCTTTTCATTTTTTATCAAATATAGGTGGAACATAAATAACCTTCTAGACTGAAGAAAATGAACTTGCAAAATAAAAATCCAAGTCAAGTTCTAGTTAATGTCCACGTCCACGTCCGTAAACAGTTTCTACTGTCGCACGTATGGATTTTAATTCAATGATTAAAGATATCAAGGAAGAAAATAGAAAATAAGATACTAAAAATAACCCAAATTATTTCACTAAATATAGTTAAACATAGGGTTCTTCTTTCAATCCTAATTTAATTTAGTAAATTCCATCATTTGTAGATAAATCTAATGGTTAATAATAAAGGCCATAATCAACATATCAGTACTAGTAAAGAAAATAGTAATAGTAAAGAGTTTTCTCACGTATTAAATCAGCTAATATATAGGTTAAATAATAATCCAACCCTTTAATTGAAAAAATGATTTCCTAAATAGACTTATCAGAGTAAAATAATATTTCGAAAATATTGATAAATTAAATAAGACCTAAGTCAAGCTGGATATAGTCCAGACCTATCAGTAGTAGAACAGCCACACCGGAATAATTTTTTCAGATATATAAAAGATCGATTAATTTTAGTTCGTTAGATCTTCCTTATGAAGAGTTATTTGATAGAAATGAAAGAACTATAGGTGCGACATTCGCTAAATTTGGTGATTTGGGATATTATTCTCCAATATAGCGTATAGGATCATATATGTAATTTTCTTTAAAGTTCAAGAGAGAATATCTCTAAGAAATTATAGATTTATTGAAATCAGCTAGTCATTAAGATAAGGAAGAGTCTAATATACCTATTCAATTATCAATTATTGATGAATTAAACCCATTTTAAAAAAGAGAAAAAACTGGGATAAATAGTGGAAATGATGAATTAGAATAGAGGCGTTTACCTATTTCACTATCGCTCTATCCAGAATATTTTGAGGATGAAGATATAAACTTAACACCTTCAGATATATCAAAAAGAAAATTCGATCAGATGTTAAAAGAAATGGGTGGTAATTACGATCCATCGAAATTGGGTGTGTCAAACTATATATATATTGATCCTTAATAATGGCCTGATAGTATTCGATAGCGTGTTGATGTATCTATAGCTAGATATTGGAATTACATATAAGATGATCATATAAAATAAAATGAGGTTGTTAAAATAAATAAGGAGTGGATGATAAATGTATTTAAGTTGGTTGATGATAAATTATAATAATATGATTAGGAAAATACACGATTAATAATTCAAGAAATATTGGAATATTTCATGATTGCGATGAAAAGGTCTATGTTGGATTATATTCTAAGATCACCTGAGTAAAGGAAACGACTCCATATAACTTTAATCCCGCGGGATTGGATTGGTTCAGCTTAGCGTATAGCCCTAGAGGGTGGGTTTAATATTTAGCTATTTCCTGAATGGCATTAGTATTGTGAATTAGGGCGTTAGTATTGTTCTCGTAATTTAATTTAAATGTCACCCATCACAAGTGCTTTATCTGATTGGTTTGATGATTTTAAGCATTTTAGATTATGTGAAATGAGAACAATTCAATTGGTTTCTCGTTTGGGCTATACATTTAGTATAGATGAATTTAGCAGAATTTAATAAATATACAGTGAAAATACTTTAGCTTTATTATAGCACATATGGTTGAGAGGCGCTTTATTAATAATTCGCAAGTAATAATTTTTAAGAGTGAATTCTTATAGAAAATGGACATTCATTGGTCCATAACAAATACAATAAGCTAGATAATAATAATATTAATAATAATAAGAATAAAGTATTGATAATGAAAACGATGATCCTATATATTACGGATAGGATCATCCATTTTATATCAGTACGAAGGAAGCATATAGATTTATCTAAAAAAGATTTCCAGGATTAAAAAAATAATAAATGATTTATAATGATAAAGAAGATGATGCTTTAATTGCATTATCTGCAGTGATTGAGCGTTAAATTTGGTTGGAAAATCCAAATCCTATATAATCTGATAAGATATAATAATAATAATTATAAAAATTATAATCCAACATGAAACCATTTAATGAATGGGCGAAATTAGAAAAATAACGAATGTATTAAAATTGTGCTGCTTTGATGAGCCTTCAGATTAGATAAATAATTTAAAATAGTTTATAATTTTATGTGGATTAGTTTTTATGTATCCCTGATTACTATAGTTGGTGTTCAAATAATCAAAAATAATTACCGATTTAAAAATAAAATAAGAATATTTAAGAAAAATAATAGACTTTATACAATATGGCATCTTATATAATTAATGAAACTGAAATTTAATTCATTTAACCGAATTTCTTATAAAATCAAAAATATTTTAAACCATTTTTGAAATTGGATATGATAATTTAGGGTGACTCTTTAGTATTTAAAGAATCTGAGGATTATATAAAAACTCAAATAATGTAAATAATTTAGAATATAATATTGGGATCTGAAAAATTTTTACATCCTCGTTATGGAAAGGTAATAATTAATGAACCAGGATTAATTAAAACAGAGAATAGATAATTTAGATAAGTATAATTTTATTTTAAGAAGGAAGAATTGAAATAAGAAGAAAAAAATTAAGGGGATTAGATTCGTTAGGTAGAAATCGAAAAATCTCATGATACTAAACGTGAAAAGTTAGAATTAAATAAAGAGGATTTTGAAAATTTTTATAAAAATTATTGGGACCATATTAAAATTGAAGAAAAATAAGCCAAAGAGGTTTACAATAATCTTTTGTTGAAAGGGGGCAACTATGACGAAAAAATTACAGAAAAAAAGTTTTAAAAATATATATATATGGTTATATATTTTATTATATATTATATTTTTAGATACTTATCAGTAGCCTCTATATACGAATAGGAATATGTAGTTTTAGAAAATTAAATAGTTTCACATATATGCAAACATTATGAATAGTGTAGATAAGCATTTGAAATATTTTAATAATATAAGGGATTTCTTAATAATTATTGGGAATAGGAACTTAAGAATCTTATTGCCAAAAGATTAATAAATAATGAAGAGTTTAAAATATACGTTGATGTTTTGAGAAAATATGAAGTTTTGCTAGATAAATTTCCTAGAAATATTTCATTTCCATTGTTCTAAGTAAATCTTGAGCCAGTGTTAATAGTTTTAAAAAAGATGATCATAGATCATATAGAAAGAATATTTAATAAATTTGAAGCCTAGGTTATCGAATCAGCCAGAGTTATTTCAGAAAGTATTATAAATATATATATATATATATATATATATAATAAAAAATAAATAAATAGGAAATGTTTAGATTTCTACATACATTCGTAAAAGTCTGCTTAAACCAGATGATGTTGAAGCTATGGAAAATTATTTAAATGATTTAACAAATGAAAGGGTAATTTTGAAATAGCGTACGAATGATGTATTTCTTAAGGTAATGTTTCTGGTAAAATAAAATTTTGTGCTATCAGATTCATTATTATAGCTATCAAAGGAACTTTATAATTATCCTAATTAATTAGATAGGGAGCTTATTGAATAGGAGGCAAAGCATTAGGTGGAAAGGGAAAAATTAGAGAATGATTTACGTGAGAGTAAAAATAAATTTGAGATACGAATAAATGGTTATGTTGATTAACTTCATAATTTTGAAAACTTTACTGAATATGGAAAATATAAAACATATGTGAAGGAAATTGAAAATTTTGAAAATACTCTATTCATTGCCCAGAAAGATATGTTTGAAATTATAGATCATGAGCGAAAATTATTAGGCTATTCAAGTTAATTTGATTAGTTCACCGATTTCTAAAATAAATTTAGTCCATACTCTGATATGTGGAAAAATATTAGTATATTTTAAGAATCAAAAAAAAGATGGTTGACTGGTTCCATTCATGACCTAAATCCAAATGAATTTGAATATACAATAAAGAATCAAGAAAATGCTATATTATATCTGATCAAATAATTTCCTAAGTCAAGTATAGCATATAGGGTAACCACAGAATTTTAAAGAGACGTATCTATGATTAGCAACTACCAAAAAATTATTACCATTTTATGCAATCCCATTTTAAAAGAAAAGCAATGGCAATAAATTCAAGAATTGATGGGTATATAAGTTTATTATAGAGAGATTACATTAAGAGATCTACTTAAAAGAAATATAGAAGATTATTTAGATAAAATTGAACGAATAATTGAAATAGCTCTTAAAGATTTAACATCATCTGATAATCATTTAAACCTTTCATAAAAATTATTATGATTTATTTTTTACATTTATCTATTCAATATTTTATTTTATATTAAATGTTATTTTGTTAAAATATTATCTCATTTTTAAGAAATCATAATTAATTGAATTTAAATTATTTATAATATTATAAAAAATTAATTATAAAATGAATTATAATTACACCACGAATTTGATTGAATTTATTTTAATATGCTTATCAGCTCTATCATCATTGACGATGATCATAATTTTACTTAAGAATAAATACTCAAAATTATCCATAGGTTAAAAATTCGGCCTTAGAATGGCTTTTTGTGATATGATATTATCAGTTATTTACCTTATTCATTATAACATAAATTAATGTAAGGTAATATTATTTTTTTTCAAAAAAAATAATTAGTTTATGTATATTTATATTATTTTATACTAGTGGGAGAATAATGGATGCTTTTTACTATAATCAGCAACTTTACATTCTTAAGCTATTTATCATATAGAAGCGTATAAATATAAGAAGAAATAAATGATAAAATATACTATTTTTTTATATTTATAATTTACTCTCTACCTTTATTAGCATCGTTATTATCTCAGATTAAATTTTTACATCCTGAAATGTAAACTTGGCTAATATAATTGATTAGATGTTTTTTAATCTTTGGAATAGCTTTATCAATGCTATTTTATAGTTTATATAATTTGATACGAACAAAAAACTATTTATTAGAAAATCAGTGTACAGAAGTAGTAAACATTAATTTAGAATTATCCAGAAATACAATTTAATATATGATTTATTATGCGCTTTATTAAATTATATTTTGGATTGTTTTCTATGTTATCATAACAATTTATGATGATATTCCACGATATAAATATTATATGTTGAATATAATAATCATACTTTAGAGTTCATAAGGGACCATTAATATCTTACTTTGCTTTATGACTTACAAAAAAAATAAGAGAATATCTAAAATTTATAATACATAATATAAAAAAATGAAACCCTGCTAAAAATTAATTCACGAATCATTTATTTTTAAAGAGGAACTAGAGAGTATAAATAGTCAGTACAGTCAATAAAGTTAAAATAATTAATCCTTCATAAATGATGATATTAAGTATTTTCTAGAGTCTCCAAGGTTTAATGATTTATAGATACATTGATGAATCATTCATATCGTCCTAATCTTAAATGTAAATTGTTTTTTCAATGATTTCAATATTTATTTGATATTGTATAATATAATTTTAAAAAAATTTCATAATTGTTTTAAATCAAAAACATTATATAAAATGCCTATAACGGCAGATTAATTTCCATCATTATTTGGAATATTTTGCTCTTTAATTTCAGCGATAACCTCTTCTTGTATGATATTTATACTGGCAAAATAATAATAATAAAAAAAAACTTTATCGATCAGTTAAAAATTTGGATTACGAATGTCAGTTTGTGATATTATGTTATCATTTCTAATATTGATTTAATTTATGCAGGAGCTTTTAAAAGATTTAAAATATTTGGAATAAAATTCAAATGAAGAAAAGTACTTAATATATGTTGGATAATAGTGGATGATATTTAGTGTAATAGGAAATTTTACATTACTTAGTTACATAACTAAAAAAAGTCTTAATAATAAATAGGAAATAATAGAGAAAGATTATTTAATAATAGGTATTGCGATACATATTTTCCCATTGGTATTATCGCTTATTGTTTAATTACCTGTATTGTTATAATAATTGAGTTATCATTTTATTTATAATATTTTAATCGAGATTTATGCTGTTTTACTTTTATCTGTGAGTATATATTGTTTATAAAAAACCAAATAGTTTTTAATAATGAATAGATTGGAAGGGATGATTAATTTGAATTTAGAAATATCAATAAATGTTATTAATTATATGTTAATTTATGCTTATATGTAGGCTATATTTTGGATAATAATGGGTATGTGGTTTTTTTATAAAAATTTATTCCAAGGAAGTGACACTTTACAATCAATCCTATATTCAATACAAGGATTATAAGGATTCTTAAATTTTTTGGTTTGTCATAAAACATATGAGAGAAATGAAAAATTATCCAAAGAATACGGTGAGATTTATGATCGCAATAAATTATCAATTAAAATTCGAACTCAAATTATTGATTCCAGAATGGCTAGTCGAGATATGAAAAATTAAGAATCAGATATTAGTCTGTTTCTAAATGATGATTATTGAAATCATTAATTTAATTTTATATATATATTTAATTATAAATTAATAATATTTTTTTTTTTAAATACTATAATTTACTAAAAAATTTTTCAAGATAGTAATAAAGAAAATAATGTCATATATTTTAGTTTGTATACTTATGGAGTTTATTGGTCTAATCAATTCAGGTATGATCGAAACAACGGATTATTTTATCGATTACATAAATGTGGGTTATACGCAACAGTTTTTTTTTACTTTCAAATTAGAAAATGGATTAGGAGTTAAAAACTATCTCAGTATATTATTTCCTTTTGCTTTAACAAATCCATTATCTGATTTAAGTTCCATTGATGTAAAATTTTTTTTTTATTACTTGATAAATATTGATCTAGATAAGGTATAATTAATTATCATCAATAGATTGTTCAGAGATATCATAACTTCCAGGATAAATATATAAATTAAATACTGATAACACATATTGGTATCATTTTTAATTTTAAAATATGGATAATACTTATGCTATGCTATAACCAGGTTTATTTTATTAAATATAAATTCGAATGGCAAATGCAATCCCATTTTTAAAAAGTGGTACATATCCACCACTTTAAGTGTAAACTATAGCAGATTATAATATCCCATAATCTAATTGGGTCACTTATGATTATAATCGAGTATTCGCAAGTCTATAATTTATAAGCTAGCCTCCAAAAACTTTAGGATTGGATATTACATTTTAATCCTAGAATATATATGAATTGGATGAATCCTAGATGTATATAAATTTTGATATCTTATATATTATATTATATAATATTTTTTTTTTAAAAATCGAAAAAATAAAAAAATCTAAATAATTTAGTATACTTTTAGATATAACACCATCGCTCTAAATATCATGGGGGGCTAGGATTCATATATAGATGTTGGATAGCGATTATAAATTTTAAGGTGATATATGTTCGTCTCAACCATATATTGTTTAAAGTGATGAATCTTCCAATATTAATACCGATGAGATCACAGGATATTTAAAAAAATAATAATATAATTGTGTTATTTAAAATAATTAAGTGGAAATAACATTATATACAGATTTAATCATTAACATCACACACAGATTTATGTTTACCATCCACAATCCCAATTTTGTTAAATCTTTAGGGGGGGGATTTTAGGTACTTACATTGTAATAATATGCTAATGCTATAATAGAATATGGTTAAATTAAGGATATTTTTTAAACAAATAGCCTATCATGGGGCCCAAATAATAATTTACTAAAATCATATTTTGCATGGAATATTCAATTATCAAATTTAAGTTCATTGAACCCTCCAATAACAATATATAGAGCTAGTTAAAATTTCACGAATCCATTTTATAATTCATTTAAATTTCAATTCTAACCTAGTGCTAATACTCCGAAGAATGTATAATTACGTATAACTGTATATTTAGACGCAGAAAATGAAAGTTCAATCTTATAAGGTTCTATAGCATAGAATCTACCCAATCACAACTAATAACCTGTTTCATGCTAGATAAATTAAACTACATAATAATAAAAATAATTAATATGTACTAATGTTGGGCAATTGCAGGCATCTGAAATATATTATATTTCTGTAAAGATGATGTTCCCTTATGTTTAAACAAAAAGTCCTATTACACCACCACCTAACTTAGGTTAAAATTTTAGTTAAATTGGGATTGATACTTATTCTTTTACTAATGGATAATGGTAATGGATAAATTTGATTCCATAGGGACGAGATTAAACTGCATATTGGTATACAAGGAATAGCTATAATATTATTTAATAGAATTCTTCAAATGGATTTACATTTGCACACTCTTAAGCCTATTAATAAAAAATGATTGGTATTAATTCACAAAACTATGGTATTAGATAAAGTTAAACATCCCAAATGATTATATTTACTTTATTTATGATGAGTAAGGATGTATCAATATTATCCTTGGCTCCAATGGGTATAGATATTTATACTTCTCCCATAATAGTACCAGATGAAAATTCACCTATATATAGTTATACTTCATCTGATGGAATATTTAGCTAACCAACTGCTATGGTTGAATAGAATCTTATTTCTGGTTAATAATATACACGAATTAGAATGGGTGTAAATGATAGTTTGAATTTAAATAAAATATTTGCACCTAGTGTATTACCTGATGCAAGATAAATTGGAGTTGGACCATTTTTTATAAGAGGATTAAGTTCATAATATACTTGTGCTTAGACATTTGATTTTTTTGGAGGAACATATGATAATGTTACTCAATAGCCTTATGGTGAGGAAGTTAAATTATTTGCTTATAACAGTTTTATTATACCAAGCCCTATAGGAGCTTTATCAGATTTATAGATATCATTAGTAAATTTTTGGACTGGTAGTGAATAGTCGCTTGATGGTTCATAATTTCCAGCTTTTATAAGAGTAAGTGGTAGCCTAAAAGCCAATGAAATATCTAATGCTAGTAAGATAGCAATATTTTTTAATAATCTTTCTCCATTTATTGAGGGAACTAATAATTATGGTAGTTAGTTAGCTAGTTGTGCTTCAACAATAAGCAACGATAAATGTGTTAGTTATTAGGGTAATGATAATGGAACTCAATCTATTTTTTCTTTAAGTCGTATTGAATATGATGTATAAAAAATACATAAATTTATTGGTCCTGCATCACCATTTTAATTATTGATTCCTGTATAGACAAAAATCAATCTTACAAATATTTATTTATAAATTGGTATATTTATAAAAGATGAATTATATTCATATGGTAAAGATTTTAATCAATTAAGTTACCTTAAATCAAGTTTAACAAATTAAATATTTAATGTTTCTAATAGTAATATTAATAATGCATCAGATGCATCATACGTTTATTCATCCAATCAATATAATTTACTATCAAATGGTCAATAAGTAGGCACCAAGAACGTGAAAGCTGTTATACTTACTGGTCATAATAATATTTATAATAATACCAATGTAATTTTATTTTATTATTTTTAATTGATATTTTATTTTTTTGTTAGCTAGTTTAACCGAATAAATAATCCCAGATAGGTGCAGGCTTTTTTTTTTAAGGAATATGGAATATGATGGGTAATGAATTTAATCTAGATGCGAGTACAGTTCAACTTTTTGATAATTCAAAAAATTCTGATAGATGTATTGGATATTCGTACCTTTATGATATGTCTCAAAGATATTGGGGTTTTTTTTGTCCATATAATACGATTCAGATTACTATTACAAAGGATAGTAAGTTAAATTTGATAAATTTTAATTTTCCTTCATAGGCAGGTATTAATATACCATCATCAACATATAGTGGATGGTCAACAAATACTGGTGAACTTATTAGTTTTGGTATATATATTTTCTATTATTTATATTAAATAAATATATATATTTAATTTATTATAGGAAATGATTATTCAAAAAATTAAATGAAACCAGGATTAATAGTCAAATCAAATTATAACTCAGAGATTAATTTAGGATGGTAGAATTAAAAAATTAATTGGACTTTTACAACATCAAATTATTTACCAAGCAAATCAATTATCACAATAAATTTTAATTCAAACACAAATATTTCAAACATATTCACCCTATAAAATTAAACTAATTGCCGTTTTATATCATAAAATCCAGTATTCTAAATATAAAATAAATGCACAATGATTTATATTATAAATTAACGAATTATATATACAATAGAAAGTATATATGGTGATGAATTCATACCCTAAACTTATTCAATATTTTAGTATGGTATATCATCATTAAATCAAACGTTATCTAATTATTTAATTGCTTATAGTATAAATACATAGCTTTTTAATGATGAAACAATAATAGATGAGTCCAATACTTTATTTTTTTTATAATTAACTCAATCATTAACTCCATAAGTAAAAGTTATAAGTGTTAATATACCTTTTTTGACTCCATAATCAAGAGGAATATTTTAAGTATATTTTTAATTACAGAATCGTGGAATTTATTAAGATTAATGGTTAGCATTTAATTTAGGTTTATTGTAGACATCAGGTAATAATTTTAATAATATAAATTGCTTCATTAGAAATAATTCTGGTGGTGTGAGTTTTAAATGGAATCAATGGTAATATGTATCATTATCTAATATTTCTCTCTATCCATCATAGGATATAGATACCGCTGATGAAATATTTATGTTAGAATGTTAATAAACTCTATCCGCATAAAATTTCATATTACCTATAATTAAGGTATTATCCATAAATGGAATTGTCAGCTAAGATTCTTATTCAAATTTTTCGTTGACTATGGGATCTAATGCAATAAGTATATAAAATACAGGTTTTACAATTTAAAAAGGTATGTCCTTGTCCTCCACATAAATCATTTTATCATTTACATTTTTATTAAATTTTATTGTTGACTCATAAGCCTCTATATACATTAGTTTACCTATTTTTTATAATGTATAGGATAATAATAATAGTTTAACATGCTCAATTTAGGGGGAGAATACATATTGCAAATATTATGGTGAGAGATTGGTTAAGCTCAAATATTATTTAAATAATATACCTGCTAATACATCAATTTTTGTTAAAATTTAAGGAATATATTAACCTTCATAAAAATTTACTGGTGGTATATTCTATATAATGGCAGATTCTGATGATGATCCTACTTATATTGATCAGATTGGAACCTTACCTGATGAAATTCCAACAACACCCGATGAGATTCCTCTACAATTTGTAAATCAATCTAGTTTATCAAATAATTATATACGAGAATACACATAATTAAATTTTTATATGCTAATCCAATAAAATCTTAAAATTAATCAATAGATAGTTTTAGATTTTCCATAAGAATATGGATTATTATTATAAATGAAACCTCCACAATCTTGTATTATATAAGATTACACCTATGATCCCAATAGCTAATAACCTATTAATCTTCAAGGATCTACTACATATTCTTAAATTTGTTCTACAAGAGGTAATAGAATTGCATTAGGTATTTAAGTACCTATAAAAGCCAATACATAAATAGCGATTTAAATATTCAATCTAACCAATCCTGAAAAATCAAGTTGCGGTGGATCAAAAATATAATTTCTTACATTATCTGAAGATAATTCAACTGTTTAAACTCGTTCAAGTGTTGGCACATCCAACATAGAATTATATTCATTTTTACCGAATCCTAAACTAAAATATACTTATTGGAGAAGGGAAACAAATACATTTATTGATTATTTGATTAATTAATATGATGAATAATTGATAGTATTAAATCGAGACACTCTGTAATTGGTACCAGGATAGTATTCTGGTATAATAAGTTTAGGTTAGATAGGTTAGGCATTTAGTACAAAGTTTTAATATTCTATAAATCCTTAAACATCTGGTAATTTTTATATAATAGGTAATGATGAGATATATCCTGGTGATGGTAAAAGTATAATTAGAATAGGGTGCTCATCGGCCACTTTCGCATAATTGTATTTTTTGAGTTTTTAAAAATTTCCTGCATCATAATCTGAAATTCCTCTATTGAGTGTTAATGTAATACGTTAAACTTATTAAGTAAATACTAAATATTCTTAATATAATATACCAGTTCTCACTGTATCATAACCTATATTTTTAGATTTTAGCGATGCCATACCTGTAGAGAATCTTGTAGTAATTTTAACAATTCAAGCAGCAAATGTGGCCAAATCTCCAGGACTAATATTTACATAGAGTAATTAGGCTATTTATAAAATGATTTTTAATAGTACTAATTATATTTAACCGTTTAATATATAATCATTTATTTCGATAAATATTGATTCTGATACATATGGAATTTTATTAATGTAATTTTAGGGATTGGGTAGTAGTAATTATGCTTAAGGGAATCCTTAGACAATATTTAGATTACAATAATCTGTATTGAATTAAAATATAGACTTAACACTAATTAGTAATTAAGTATCAGACTCTCCTATAAATTATACAGTTTAATTTTAAAGTAGTTTTGCTGTATAAATTTACTATTAAATTTGTATATAAAATGGACCCATTAGGAACCTATCATATGTTATGGATCGGGTATATTAAAATTTTTCATCTAGTGATTATTTTTAAGAATAATTTGGTCAGATTTCTTTTGTTAATAATTTTGGGTAGCCTTTAATTTTTACAATAAAACGTTTAAAAGCATAAACTTGGTATACTCTTTAAGTGTGGGGATAGGATCTTTACAATAATACAAAATAGTTGAGTCCATAATTATTTATCACATAGAATAATAATGGGCGATTAATGAAGATAAATTTTATTTTCAAAGCATAGATAGATTAATAAGTTTAAGAATAAATAGCTTGTTGGTTATGTGTATAATTTTCATATCCTTGTTTAAATGTTATGACCAGTGAGGGAATTTATTGTAAAAATTATTCTAAAGGAAATTATTCCCATAATTCAAAAAATAATCATACACAATATGATTCATA
>Ga0102912_1000055_pt1 | contig 14449 bp, 17 predicted proteins | sample Colrivmeta1560A3_FD_78499 | JGI IMG/M metagenome (GOLD analysis project Ga0102912, IMG submission 78499) | Estuarine microbial communities from the Columbia River estuary - metaG 1560A-3 | ecosystem: Environmental > Aquatic > Marine > Intertidal zone > Estuary | place: USA: Columbia River...
CCCCAAAACCCCAAAACCCCTAGAGTGATGTCTAAGGTTTAGTTGTTAATAAATTAAGGTATTGGCAGCCAATTAGAATTTGAGGCTCGAAAGGGGGCTTTAAAAGAGCGAGTGTAGTTCTTAAATTATAATTATAAATTAGAATCAAAGCCTTTTACAAAAACCACAAGTTTGAATATGGCAATGACCCCTAGAGCGAAGCACATGCAATCGCTGATTAATGATGCGTTCCAAGCGCATGAGTCCGAATCACTTGTAAGTACCAGACAACCCGTGACACTGCCCTCGCTGCTCACGGCCCAACCCCAAAAATGATAACGCTCACCCTTGTGCATTTTAGGGACTATTCACGGACCAGTACAAGCCCATCTTCGAAGCATGGATGAAGGGCACTGGCCCCGCACATCTTTTCGTCTACTACCAGATGCCCTACACCATCAACGAAAACGGTGAGGTTGAGGACTTAAAAGGAGCCCACAAACCAATATTCGTGCTCTCTGACGGTAAGTTTAATTCAAATATGGGCGGCAAATCAGAAACGCTCTCAATTTCAATTTCGCTAACCGTCATTTTTTTCAGGTGAAAAGGAGAAACTACGTGGCAAGGGTATCTACTTCGTGAGATGCACCCCTCCAGGCAAGGCAATCAACAGCCAAGGACAAAACGACAACGAGGTGCTCTTCGGAGAGATCAGTGACTAGACCATCACTACTCTCAACACCATCGTCAACAATGTCTACAAGCCCCTCGTTGAAAAACTCGAACCCGCTGACTGGGGAGTTTGTGAGCAAGACCAGAAGAAAGAGTACATCCAGACCTTTGACAAGTTTTCTAAAGACGTGTAGGAGGCGCTGAGATCGCTCCAATCCAACATTGTCCTTGAGCCCTACCCCTCCAATCACTCGCCCGCCGCCCATGGCGTGCTTCACCTCGGGAAGCAGCCCGACGCCACCATGCTCACCGACTTCGAAAAAATCTTCAACGAGTGGTCCGAAAAAATCGAGCAGACTCTTGAAGAAGCCGACGCCGAGAAGAAGGAAGACAAAGAAGCTGGCCCCCGCCAAGAGCTTGAGTACTGGAAGCAGAGGATGCGAAAGCTGACCCAAGTTTCTGAACAGCTGCGCTCCAAGAATTGCCGCACTGTGTTCGACGTGTTGACCGCCGCTTCCCAGCCAAGCAACGACAACATCGGCAAACCTCGCGACAAAATTTACCTTGCCACCAGCAAGTGGAGAAGCATCGAGCTCCGCGTCACTGAAGCCCTCAATGAAGCTAAAGACAACGTCAAGTACCTCCAAACACTTGAGAAATTCATTGAGCCCCTCTATGAAGGCACTCCCGAGAGCATTCAAGAGACCCTGCCCGCCCTTATGAACTCCATCAAGATGATTCACACTATTGCGCGCTACTACAATACCAACGAGCGCATGACTGGCCTGTTTATCAAAATCACCAACCAGATGATCGCCAACTGCAAGTACCAGATCATCAACTTCCGCCGTATCAAGCTTGGCCAGGCTACTCTTGGATCCTTAAACGCTCAAACGGCCGGAAAGAAGCCAGCAATCATCGATGACTCAATCCTATGGGATTCAGCTACCTACCCCCCAGAAGAACTGATCCCTATGCTCCAGACCTGCCTTGATCTGCACGAGGCTTACATCAAGTAGTACGAATTCACAAAGGAGCGCCTTCAGAACATGCCGAAGGCCAAGCAGTTTGACTTTAACCCCACACAAATCTTTGGCAAATTCGACTTGTTCTCGCGCCGTGTTGGCAAGTTGATCGAGTTGTTCGGAACTATCAAGCAGTTCAAGACCCTTGAGAAGCACAACCTTGAGAATATCTAGCCCATCGTCGCCATCTTCGAGACCACCTCCGGGCAACTCAAAAAGAAGTCGCACAAACTGCTTGACTTCATGAACAACATCTTCGACCGTGACTTCGTTGAGTTCAAGACCGACGTCAGCACTGTCGAGACCGAGCTGCAAAAATACATCGACGCTAACTTCCAAAATATCACAAGCATCGAAGACTCGCTCAAGCTGCTGAGAAAGTTCAAGTCCATCCTGCACCGCGACAACCTACAGAAAAACCTGGAGGCCAAGTACAAATTGCTTTTCCAACAGTACTCCACCGAGATTGGTCAGATTGAGGAGCAGTACGGTAAGCAGAAAGTCAACCCACCGCTGGTACGCAATCTTCCAACTGTGTCAGGCTCTATCACCTGGTCGCGCCACCTGTTGTTCCGTTGCTGCTCTCCTATGGAGCAGTTCCCCCAGACCCTAATAAAAGACAAGGAACACAAAAAGCAGATGAAGAACTACAACAAGATCGGCTACACCTTGATCGCCTTCGAATCCCTTTGGAGAACCAAGTGGGTCAATGAGGTCGAGAAGGCCAAAGTTGGTCTGCAGGCTACTCTAATCATCCGCCACCCCGACAACAACAAGCTCTACGTGAACTTTGACAGTGAAATCCTGACTCTCATAAGGGAAACAAAGTGCCTGTCCCGAATCGGCATTGAAATCCCAGAGGCCGCTAAGATTGTTTTGCTGCAAGAAGACAAGTTCAAGTCCTACAACAATGAACTCCAGTTTGTCTTAAAGGAGTACGACCGTATCGTCAACAAGATCAGACCCAACACCAAGTCCCTCTTGGTACCCCACCTTGAAGACCTCGAATACAAGCTACGCCCAGGCATGGTCACCCTTACCTGGACCAGCATGAACATCGACGGCTACCTCCACCATGTGCACCAAGGCCTCGCTAAACTCGAGCAGTTAATCATCAACATCAACGACATCATGGAGAACCGTATTGAAAACAATCTGAAGGCCCTGTCCAAGACCGTGTTGGTCAACCTTCCCCAAGAAGCGAACACCTACACCCTCGACGACTTCGTTAAGATGCAGGAAGAGTGGATCGACAACGAAAGCAAGAAGCTCAAGTCCAAGAACTACGAAGTCGAAGGCGCTGTTGAAGATCTGATTCAGACAATTTGCTCCTACCAACTTGACCAACATGTCGAACCCATCTCTGCCGAAGAAATCCAAAAGCTTTCCAAGTACTACAACTGGAGCATGTACTAGGCCTTACTACACGCAACCAAGTACTCTCTTAACCAGATGAAGGAGAGAATCTGCGGTCGCAGAAACGCCCCCAAACAGGTGCTAAAGCCCTTCTTTGAAGTCGACGTGCATCTCAACCTTGACGGCACTGGTGAGTGCACACTCAAGCCAAGCCTCGAAGATGTGCAGTCCGCCATCAACAGAGCTGCTTCCCACGTTTTGAAGAGCACTAAGCAAGTCCAGAACTGGAACCAGAAGGACCAGCCCGAAGACGAACGTGAGCCTTTCTACGACTGGATCGCTAAGGACAAGGAAATCGTAAAGGTTATCCTACTCCTAACCGGTTCTATCCAGGGCACCAAAAACAACGTCAACAAGTTCCTGAACTCGTTCGGCAAATACTCGTGGCTATGGAAACGCAAATCCGAGGACGACTTGAAGAACTTCAGCAAGAAAGATCCCCAACTCGAGGACTTTGAGACTAAACTGCAGGAATTTGACGGACACATCACCAACGTAAACATTATCTAGCAGAACCACCAGATTGGCGCTCTCTCGCTCAAGACTGACAACGTGAAGACCTCACTCAAAACGTACATAAATTCCTGGAAAGACACCTTCTCCAGAGAACTGCACAAGAAGGCCAAAAACCTGCTGGAGTAGCTGTCCGACGAGATAAAGCAAATCCGCATCAAGATCGACAAGCCAGTCAAAGACATTGACTCCCTGGGCTCTGTTATGTTCTCTCTCGAGGAAATCCGCAAGAAGCAGTCCGATATCAGTCTTCAATTCAAGCCCATAAACGAGATGTACAACTTGGTTGAAATTTACTTCAGCGACTCCATGGACAAAGAGGAAATCTACCAGAAGGAAAACATGAACAAAATCTGGGACCAACTCGTTGTGAAGTCTATCACAGTTAGAAATGAACTGCAGGGTGACCAGGCAGCCTTCAAGCTCAGCCTCTGTCAGGGCATCAAGCAACTTGGCATCGACGTCAAGGTCTTCAGACACGACTTCGACACCGCTGGCCCCATGGTTCCCGGTCTCGAACCAAGAGACGCCCTCGAGCGCCTCCGCAAATTTAAGGAGGAGTTCTCAGTCCACAAACGCAAGTTCGACAGCTACTTCTCAGGAGAGACCCTGTTCGGTCTGCCCCACACCTCGTACCCCGAACTCAAGAAAACCGAGACTGAAATCGAGTTGCTCGACAAGCTCTACATCTTGTACAGCAAGGTTAAAGACACTATCAGCAAGTGGAAAGATGTTCCTTGGACAGAAATCACCCAGGAAATTGACAAGATGGTCGAAGCCACGGAAATTTACGCTCGTGACTGCGCGCGTCTTCCCGGCTCCCTAAAGTCTTGGTAAGCATACAAAGAACTAAAGACCGAAATCGACGAGATGACTGAGGTGCTTCCTCTTGTGGCTGGCCTTGCTAAGCCATCTATCATGGAGCGTCACTGGCTCGAAATTTGCGATTTGTTCAAGGCTGAAATTCCTTACAACAAGGAGACCTTCTGCCTGAGAGACCTGCTCGCTATCAAGCTTTTAGATAAGCGCGAAGATATTGAAGACATCTCCGACTCCGCAGACAAACAACTCAAATTGGAGACCCAGTTGAGAGACGACATTGGCAAGACCTGGGAACAGATGGAACTTGAAATCAAACCCTTCAAAAACATCGAGGCCCCCTGCTATCTCTCTGGAAACATCACTGAAGTTTAGGAGAAGCTAGAAGAGCACCTTAACAATCTCAACTAGATGAACGCCATGAGGTATGTGACCCCCTTCAGGACTGAAGTGCTGGAAAAGATCTCACTGCTGTCTGATGTCTCTGACATTATTGACAAGTGGCTGAAGGTGCAGATGCTTTGGATCAACCTTGTGTCTGTGTTCTCTGCTGGTGATATTGCCAAGGCCATGCCCACCGAGTCCAAGAAGTTCAAGCAAATTGACAAGTAATGGCTCAAGATCATGGAACGTGCACACGAACAGAAGATCGTCGTGCAGTGCTGTCAAAACGACATCCTTAAGTCATCCCTCGCGGGCCTTAAGGAGGGTCTTGAGCAGTGCCAGAAGAAGCTCGAGCACTACCTCGAAGACAAGAGAGCTATCTTCCCTCGCTTCTATTTCTGTTCAAATGCAGATCTACTAAAGATTCTCTCCGTCGGTTCAGATCCCAACGCCGTCCAAGATGACTTCGAAAAGTTGTTCGATCAAATCAACAGAGTTACATTCGATGAAATTGACCGTAAACTTATTATCTCTATCCATGGTTCCCTTGGAGGATCTGAGGAAGACATTATGCTTGTTGAAGGTGTCAAAGCCGAAGGAAACATCGAAGACTGGCTCCTCAAAGTCGAAAAAGAAATGCAGCGCACCATGAAGAACATCTGCCAGGCTGGCTACTAAGACTGCTAGAACAAGACTCTTCGAGAATTCACCGACGAGTACCCCTCACAAGTCGCACTTCTCGGCATCCAGTTCATCTGGACCATGAGACTTTAAGAGGCTTTGGATAAACCCCGTCTTCAGGAAAAGAGTCAGGAACTTGAACGCAAAAAGAAGGAAATCAACCAAATTATGAACGACCTTACCGCCATGTGTCTCGAAGACATCAAAACATCACTGATCAGAATCAAGATCGAAACTATGGTTACCATACACGTCTACCAACGTGACAAGTTCTAAGAAATTACTGACCTCGTCAAGGCCAGCAAGATCAAAGACGCTAACGACTTCGACTGGCTCAAGTGCACACGTTGCTATTGGAAGCACGAAGAGGCAACAGTTGGAATTTCAGTCACTGATGTCGAGTTCATCTACCAGTACGAGTTCCTCGGAGCTAAAGAGCGACTTTGTATTACGCCTCTCACCGATCGCTGCTACGTCACTCTAGCTCAGGCGCTCGGAATGATGTACGGTGGTGCCCCAGCAGGCCCCGCCGGAACTGGCAAGACCGAAACTGTGAAGGATCTCGGACGTACCCTCGGTATTTTCGTCGTCGTCACCAACTGCTCAGATGAGCATAAGTACAGAGACATGGCTAAGATCTTCAAAGGTGTTTGCTAGTCCGGTCTTTGGGGCTGCTTCGACGAGTTCAACCGTATCTCTCTGGCCACTCTTTCCGTCGTCGCCGCCCAGGTGTAGTCAATCACTGACGCAAAGAAGCAAAAGGCAAAGCACTTCATGTTCCCCAACACTGAAACACCCATCAGACTTGTTGCTTCATGCGCCTACTTCATTACCATGAATCCTGGTTACGCTGGTCGTCAAGAACTGCCAGAAAACTTAAAGGTGCTTTTCCGTGGTGTAACAATGATGGTGCCATCCCGTCCCGTCATTATGATGGTCAAGCTAGCCTCTGTCGGCTACAGCACTTACCAACCCTTATCCAAGAAGTTCAACGTGCTTTACAAGCTTTGCGAAGAGCAACTTTCCAAGTAGCGCCATTATGACTTCGGTCTAAGAAACATTCTCTCCGTACTCCGTACCGCTGGTAACGCCAAGAGAGCTGAAGTTGCTGGCACTGACGAAGAGATGATTATGGCCCGTACCCTCAGAGACATGAACCTCTCCAAGTTCGTCGCTCAGGACCAACCTTTGTTCGCTTCTCTTATTAGAGACATTTTCCCCAAGCAAACCAACATCCCAACAAAGACCTACAAAATTGTTGAAGATGAGGTCAAAATTCTTTGTAACAGATTTAACCTCAAAGATGTCAAGGCCTGGAACATCAAAATCATCCAGCTCTACGAAACATCACTCGTACGTCACGGCTTCATGCTTGTCGGTGCTGCAGGCTGCGGTAAGACAACCATTATGAATGTGCTTACTGAAGCACTTGGTAACACCGCCAACCACGACAAGATTTAAATCACAAAGATGAACCCCAAGGCCATTACTGGTCCTCAAATGTACGGCAATATGACTCCTGCACAAGAATGGATGCCCGGAGTCTACTCCCAAATCTGGAAGGTCTGCAATGCAAAATCAAACAAGAAGATTTCTTGGATTTGCTGCGATGGCCCCGTCGACGCTATTTGGATCGAAAACCTTAACACCGTGCTTGATGACAACAAGATCCTGACTCTCGCTAACGCTGAGCGCATTCCTATGTCAGACAAGTGCAAGATGACTTTCGAAGTTGAGAACCTCGATAACGCCTCACCAGCTACTGTATCACGCTGCGGTATCATCTACGTATCTCCAACTGATTTGGACTGGCAACCTCTCTTCCAAACCTTCTCCAGGGACAGACAGCAAGAAAAGACTTACTGCAGCCCCGACGAGGCGGAATGGATGGAACAGTTCCTTGTTAAGTACTTCGAGAAGCCCAACCTGATTATTGATCTGTAAAAACGCTTTAACTACGTCATGGTTGCCCCCGCAATTATCCGTGTCACTCAAATGCTCTCCCTAATTCAGGCAGTTCTGCTACCCCACTTGCTTAAGCAAGAGACCCTGAACAAGAAAGAATTTGAAAACTACTTTGTGTTTTCCTTTGCCTGGGCTTTCGGTGGTCTCTTTGAAACAGAAGAACGCATCCGCTTCCACAAGGAAATCCTCGAAAAAATCGGTGCTCCTCTGCCCGCTATTTCAGCCCAGAAACAAAACTTTGACAAGGAGACTATGTTCGACTACTACGTGGACCCAGAGACCAGACAATGGAAGATGTGGCAGGCTGACACCTGGACTGCTCCTCGCAGACTCCTTTTCTCTCAGCTGCTGATCCCTTCTATGGACTCCCCCCGTACTGATTTCATCATGAAGTCTATTGGCAATCTGCCCATTGAAAAGAGCAAGCTCAGGAAGGAAAATGGTCTCCGCAACACACTACTTGTGGGCGGCTCAGGAACAGCCAAGACCTCCATTATTATTATGTACTCCAGACAGTTTAACCCAGTTGAAATGTCTTTCAAGCGTATCAATTTCTCGTCCGCCACCGAGCCAATCAACTTCCAAGAAGCTATTGAGTCAGAGGTCGAACGCAAACAAGCCCGTATATTCGTTCCCATCGGAAACAAAAATCTCACAGTCTTCATCGATGATATGAGCATGCCCTTCATCAACGCCTGGGGAGATCAAATTACCCTTGAAATTACCCGTCAACTGATCGACTAAAAGGGTTTCTACTTCCTGTCTAAGGATGAACGTGGCCAGTTCAAGAACATCAGCAACCTTCAATTCCTCGGTGCCATGAACCACCCTGGAGGAGGTCGCAATGATATCCCCAACCGTCTCAAACGCCAGTTCTTCTCTTTGAACATCACGCCCCCCAGCAACAAGTCTATTGAGAACATCTACGGTCGTATCCTTGAGGTTATCTTCAACCCAAAGAAGTATACGTAGGACATCATCACTATGAGAGGTCACCTGATCGATGCCACCATCGCTCTCTGGGAAGCCGTAGCTAAGAAACTGCTGCCTACTCCCGCAAAGTTCCACTACTTGTTCAATATCCGTGAACTGGCCCGTGTTTTCGGTGGTATCTGCAAGGTCGCCCAACAGGCTGAGTTCAAGGTAATTCAGAACGTGACCCGCCTTAAGGAAAAGGTTACTCCACAGCTCTTCCTTATTGGTCTTTGGCGCCATGAGTGCGAGCGCACTTTCTCCGACAAGTTAGTCAACTTGGCTGACAAAAAGACCTTCTACGACATGCTCAACAAGGTAACCAAGGAGAAGTTCCGTGACTCACTCGGCTTTGATGACGAGCAGCTCATGACCAATATGTTATTCGCTGATTGGCAACGCGAAGATATAATGGACGAATACGGAGAACTCGCTGAGAAGGCTCCCTTCGTTTACGAAGCATGCGCTTCTGTTGATGACATCCGCAAGATTGCAAACAAAAAACTAGATATCTACAACGAACTTTTCCCTGCCAAGAAGATGAACCTTGTGATCTTCGACGACGCACTGCAACATCTACTCAAAGTCACACGTATCATCAATACCCCTGCTGGCAACGCCCTACTGGTCGGTGTCGGAGGTTCAGGAAAACAATCCCTCACCAAGCTCGCATCGTTCATTTGCCAGCAATTCTTCTTCCAGATTTCACTAAACAAGTCGTATGGTGACAATCAACTCAAGGACGACATCAAAGCCCTCTACGAGAAGGCTGGCCCAATGGGACAGAGCGTAACTTTCATTCTCACTGATGCCGAAATCAAGAAGGAAACTTTCCTGGAAGCTCTCAACTCCATGCTCGCAACCGGTGAAATTCCCGGCCTGCATCAGAAAGAGGATCGTGACTTGATCCCCCTGCAACAGAAGGCTGTCTACATGAAGGAAGCTGGTGTTAAAGGTGAAGATCCCTCAGCCTAAGAACTCTGGGTCTACTTCATCAACCGTGTGAAGGATTGCCTCCACACCGTGCTTTGCTTCTCCCCAGTCGGTGTGAAGTTTAGAGTGCGTGCCCAGAAATTCCCTAGCATCTTCTCCGCTTGCAATATCGACTGGTTCCTCCCCTGGCCCGAGGAGGCGCTTATCTCTGTGTCTGACAAGTTCCTCAACGACTTCAAGATTGACAACTCCAAAGCTGTCAAGTAGGAACTCATCGTTCACATGGGCAAGGTGCACAACATGGTCACCACAGTTTGCGAGATCTACTTCCAGCAGATGCGCAGACACGTCTACGTCACCCCCAAGTCCTATCTTGCCTTTATCGCTATGTACAAAGATGAATACGCAAAGAAGTACGCTCTCATTGACATTGACGAGCAAAACATCAACAACGGACTTGAAAAGCTCGCCGGTGCCTCCGCACAAATCGAAGAGCTCAAGATCGATCTAAAGAAAGAAGACGCAAAGCTCAAGGAAGCATCAGAGTCAACCGACAGGATGCTTAAGGACCTTGACGTCGAAAACAAAAAGGCCGATATCAAATCCAAAGAAGTCGCACAAGTCACAGAAGCTTGCATGGAATAAAAGCAGATTATTGGAGTCGAACGACAGGGTGCCGAAAAGGATCTCGCCCAAGCTCTGCCTTTCCTAAAGAAAGCTGAAAGCGCAGTGCAAAGCATCAAGCCAGGAGATATTACAGAGCTGAAAGGCACCCGTAACGCTACTGACACCACCCGTCTCATCTTCGATACTGTAAACATCCTTTTCCAGGAGCCTATGATTCCCGTTGGAACCAAGATGTACAAGATGTTAAAGTAAGAGACCCTCTTCCTGGAAGACTCATACGATCAGTGGACCCAAAAACAACTGTTGGGTCCCTTACTCGACAAGCTCTTGAAATTCTCTGCAAATGAGAAAGATTTTATCTCTGAGGAGACAATTGAGCTACTTGAGCCTTATCTTACTGTCAAAGCCCCGGATGGCCAAGAGCTTTTCACTCCTAAGGTCGCAGCTAATGCCTCTAAGGCCCTTGAAGGTCTTTGCACCTGGGCTGCAGCTATGTCTGACTATCACAAGCAGTCAAAGATCGTGAAGCCCAAGCTTCTCATGCTCGAACAGCGTACCATTCAGTTGGGAGAAGCCGAGGCAAAACTTGCAGCGGCTTCAGCAGAGCTTGAAGAAGTCAATGCCTTGAAAGCAAGTCTTCGCAAGAAGTTCGACGCCTAAATGGCATCAAAGAACGCGCTGCAAGAGCAAGCCCAGAAGACCAAGAGAAAGATGGACCAAGCCACCAAACTAATCAACTCTCTCGCTGATAACAAAGTCAGATGGATCAACAGTTCCAATGAATTCAAAGCCACTAAGCAACGCCTCGTTGGTAACGTCGCTAAAGCTTGCGCTTTCGTCTGCTATTGTGGTCCCTTCAACGCTGAGTTCAGAACTTAGTTGACTGAACAGTATTTCCAGAACGATCTTGTTGCCCGTGGAATTCCCGCCCTCGAGGACTTCAAGATCACCGAATTCCTTGTCGACGCCGTCACTATCGGTGAATGGAACCTGGAAGGTCTGCCCGCAGATGAACTTTCCGTCCAAAATGGTATCATGGTTACCAGGTCTTCCAGATACCCTCTAATGATTGACCCTCAAGGCCAGGCTATCACTTGGATTAAGAGGAGAGAACCTGAACTGATTTAAAAGGACTGTATCTTCACCTTAAATCACCCCAATCTCAAGGATGCTCTCAAGCTACCCCTTCAGGAAGGCTGGCCCGTCCTTATTGAGTCAATTGAAAACGAAGTTGACCCAATGCTCGACCCACTTCTCGAAAAGCAAGTCAACGTCAAAGGCCGCAACAAGACCATCAAGATCAGTGATACTGACATGGACTACGACGATAAATTCCGTTTGTACATGACCTCCCGTATGGCCAACCCTCACTTCTCTCCCGAGCTGGCTGCAAAGACAACCATCATTGACTTCACTGTCACTCAAGGTGGTCTTGAGTAACAGCTGCTTGCGCGTCTGATCTCCAAGGAACAGAAGTCTCTCGAAGAACAACTGACCCAACTTCAGGAAGATGTGACTGGCAACACCAAGATCCTTTCAGAACTCGAATCTTCCTTGCTTGAGCGTCTTGCCAACGCGTAGGGCTCTCTGCTTGATGACGTCGACCTGATTGACGTTCTCGGCACAATCAAGACCAAGTCTCAGGAAGTTAATGAGAAGCTTGTGGAGTCTCGCGAGAAGACAATTGAAATTAGCGAGAAACGCGAGCAGTTCAGACCCGTTGCTGCACGTGGCTCCGTACTTTATTTCTGTGTCGTAGAGATGATCCAAATCAACTGGATGTACAACACCTCCCTATATCAGTTCCTCGAACTGTTCGACTACGGTATCGACAGATCTCCCAAGGCACCCGCCGTCAAGGACCGTGTTCAAAACATTATTGTTGCAATGACACGCAAAGTGTACAGATACATCAACAGGGGCCTGTTTGAAAGAGACAAGGTCACATTCAAGCTCATGATGGCCTTCAAGATTTTGATCAAGGCCCAGCTCTTGACTGGTGCAGATGTCGGCGTATTCCTTAAAGCTGGTGCTGGTATTGATGACCGCAACAAGAAGTACAACTGGATGGACCAGAAGGTCTGGCTCAACATTGTCGCTCTATCCAAGCACAAGTTTGGCTACGAACACAACTTCTTCTTCAAGGAGCTGCCCGAGAGAATCGCGCGCCTTGAGAAAGACTGGAAGAAATTCTTCGATGAGAACGAGCCAGAGAATGCGATCATCCCCGACTACGAAGACAAGATCACCACTGACCAGAACATCGGTATGTTCCTCCACCTCTGCCTGATCCGTTCCGTCAGAGAAGACAGAACCGTCCTGGCTTGCAACAAATTCTTGCGCAAGGTGCTTGGTGAAGAGTTCACTCAGCCCGTCACAGATCAAATTGCAGAGATCTACGATGAGACAATGAACAACAAGCCCGTTCTCTACTTGCTGTCCGCCGGTGCCGATCCCACCAACAACATCGATGAGTTCGCAAAAAAGAAGAAGCAGTACCCAACTAACAAGGTCTCTATGGGCGAAGAGCAAGAAATTCCAGCTCTAAACATGCTCAAACTCGGCCAACTGACCGGCAAGTGGCTCGTGCTCAACAACTGTCATTTGTCCCTCGAGTTCATGCAGCAAATGGAAGAGCTTCTCTTCCCCAAGGGAGTTGTAATCCATGATGACTTCCGTCTTTGGATCACGTGCGCCCCTGAGCCCACTTTCCCTCTTGGTCTCCTGCAACTAGCCATCAAGGTCACAATTGAACCTCCCAAAGGTCTGCAGGCTGGTATGGCGCGTACCTTCTCAACCACTGTCAACCAAGACTTCCTAGAAAAGGTGGAGCCCTACGACAAGTGGAGAAGCATTGTCTTTATGGCTTGCTTCATGCACTCGATTGTTCAAGAGCGCAGAAAGTTCGGCCCTCTTGGCTTCTGCATTCCATACGAGTTCAACACTTCCGACCTCGAGGCCTCTCTTCTCTACATTGAGAAACACATGACTCAGAGTCTGGCTACCGGCTCTGCAATGTCATGGAAGGCTATGTGCTACATGACTTGCGACGTCCAATACGGAGGCAAGATCACCGACGATTTGGACCGTGAAATGTTCAAGACCTACGGTGACCTCTGGTACACTGAAAGCATCTTCGGTCCAAGCTACCCCTTCAATACTCTGATCCCTGAATTCGAGTACAAGATTCCCGAAGTCGGAGACCACCAGAAGTTTGTTGACTACATTAACAGCATGCCCGAAAAGGACAACCCTCTTATCTTCGGTTTGAACGGTAACGCCGATCTTACTTACCGTTTGAAGGAGTCATCCGAGATGATCGCAGTCATGATTGACACGATGCCCAAGGAGTCTAGCAGCTCCAGCGGAAAGTCTCGCGAAGAAGAAGTCAAAGACAAAGTGCAGGACGAGTTAATCAAGTTACTGCCCGGTGACTTCCAAGAAATCGAAATTGAAGAACGCCTGAAGGCTCTAAAGGGTCCCAAGGGTCTCACTGACGTTGGAAAGGCCATTCCAATGAATGTCTTCCTGTTCCAAGAACTCCAACGTTTCCAGCTCGTGCTCACCAACGTGCGAACTACCATGAGTGACATGGTCCTGGCTATCGACGGGCAGATTATCATGACTCCTGAAATTGTTGCTTGCATAGACTCAGTTTCAGATTTCCGTGTGCCCAAGAAGTGGCAATTTGACCCCACTGGTGTTGAAATCTCATGGTTGACTCCCGGTCTTGCTTCCTGGTTGAAGGGTCTAATCGACAGACACTTCCAGCTGCACACCTGGCTCTTTAAGGAGAGACCTCAGTCTTACTGGCTGACTGGTTTCTTCAACCCTCAAGGTTTCCTCACTGCCATGAAGCAGGAAGTCACCCGTCAAAGGAAACCCGAAGGTTGGTCTCTCGATGAGGTTGACTACAAGGCCGAAGCCCAAAAAGAAGTGATCACTGGTGATGACGGCAGAATCGAAGGTAAGAACTTGAGCCCTCCTAACGAAGGTGTGTTCATTCACGGCCTCTACCTCGAAGGTTCATAATGGCACAAGCAAGAAAAGAGATTCGAAGAACAAGTCGGCAAGGATCTCTTCTTCAACTTCCCCATCCTGCACGTCTCAGCTGAGTCGACTGCAGTAGTGACAGATAAGGTGCCCGGCTCCAAAAAGAACGACACCAAAGACAGAGAAAACACCCACTACTTCTGCCCTGTCTACAAATATCCCAAGCGTAACGATAGGTACCTGATTTTCAGAGCCTGGCTCAAGGCTGATGGCGCAGCTGGCGCGATTAAGTACTCTCATCAGGTGAAGCCCCCACAGAACTGGAAACTCAAGGGAGTGTCCCTGCTCTGCTGCAAGGAATGAGCACCTGACCTTTATTATTCTTAGTTGTACTTTTTTTTAAGTATTTCTCCATATTTTTTTTCAATCAATCTCAATGAATAATTAATGGGGTTTTGGGGTTTTGGGGG
>Ga0102912_1000056_pt1 | contig 14257 bp, 15 predicted proteins | sample Colrivmeta1560A3_FD_78499 | JGI IMG/M metagenome (GOLD analysis project Ga0102912, IMG submission 78499) | Estuarine microbial communities from the Columbia River estuary - metaG 1560A-3 | ecosystem: Environmental > Aquatic > Marine > Intertidal zone > Estuary | place: USA: Columbia River...
TAATGCCAAATATATAGCTGTTAAAGTAACACATATCATATTAACTATCATATTTTAATATGGTCTTATCAATACATATGCCAACAACATTAAAGTTGTAAATAATATTTATGGAATCAATTATACAGATGGACCATGATTATATAAACCCCATGTTGCTAATACCATTTAAGCTCTAAATGCCAATCTCAATAATATGAAATATTTAGCATATTAACTTTCATCCTCATGCTTCAATCCAGTGAATATTAAACTATATTTACTGCTCTTTGTACGAATGTCATCATCCTTATTAAATACTACATAGGATAAGAATCCCAATAAACCAAAGAAATGAACTGTAAATATTAAGCATAATAGGAATGATATTATGTTTAATGCTGAAGATAGATTAATATTCGAGTACTATAATAATAACATTAGTAATTCTTCATTAAATGTTAAATAGAATGCTGTAATGAATAGGGTTATCCTGAAATTATTTTTTAATTTATGTAAGAATGAATTTTATGATACACTATCACCAATTCTACGGAAGATTAATTCTATAATTATCATTATTACTCCAAATATACAATTCAAAAATACCAATGGGAAACAATTTTATAAGAAGCTTGCTGATTTACCAGCGAGCATAAAACGATATGGTGAGTTTTATGTATTGGATGTTAACGTATCAGTAAATAGAATACGTCTATTAGCTACCACATCAGGTGTTTACGTTGAAACTGACTGAGAAATTTATGATTATAACGGATTTGGAATAGGATTATTATCAGGTTAAAAGCATTAATACATTTCGTCATTAGAAGAACCATGAGTAGTTTGAATATATGTTAAAAAACTAGCTTATTATCCTGATTCAACGCTATTCAATGTTGATGGTAATGCCATACCAGAAGTAATAGCAGTATATGATGTTGATGATGATATTGTACCTATTGCACCACATTATGGTAATACTACCTAAGATGCTTCATCACATGCTGTGTTTCCTAAATTTTCCACAAATCCAGCTGCACAACCACAAACACCCTAATAAAGTATACGATTTGGTTAACATGAAGTACATCCGTCTAAGGCAGTAGTAGAACAAGTCAAGCATGATGATGCACATTAAATATTTTAAACACAGACACCTGATGAGCTAGCAGTATATCCTTATGAACATGATAAGCAATTTGTAGAATTACAACTTGAGCATCCAATAGGGCATTATTAGCAACTATTAGTACTATTTTATAAATAGAATCCTTCATAACAACTTGAACATAACGATAATCCATAACATTAATCACACCCATAGGAGCAAGCAACACATTTAAATACACCATTATCCAATAAAGCAAATTGCGCCTAAGCACAAGAACTAATACATTATTCAGTTTATACATCAAGTAGTTAATTTCTTTTACATGATGTACAGGATTTGGAATCAATTGAACAAGTTCGGCATGATTCATCGCACAATTTACATTCATCAAAAGATTATTAATAATATCCATCTGAACATTAGGTAACACAACTTGAATTTTATAGCTTATAGCCAGATACACAAGTTAAGCATACATTTTTATTACAAGTTTAACATCCTGGTGTACATAAAACACAAGTGTTCACATTATTTGAAGTATATCCTAATGGGCATTCGCTAAGACATTGATTACCATTATATACATATTAATTACACTACTAACATGATTAAGTGGCGCCATCTGCGTAATATCCTTCAGAACAAATTTAAACGCAATTTACTGTACTGCTTAAAGTATTTAAGAACCATTAACTTGAGCAATTAGTGCAAACTGTGCTTGATGAGCAAGATTAACAATTATTTGAACATGCTACACAATTTTTAGTTCCGATGTCTAGAATAGATGATTGTGGGCATTTTTGTACGCAAAGATTATTGTAAGTATAATATGGGCATTATATGCAAAATCCATTTTCTGCAAATAATCCTTGTGGACATTAAGTAGAACACTAATTACCGTAAGTTAATGCAAGCTTATTACATTTTTAGCACTATCCTGATATAGGGCATACATCACATAAATCTGGGCATTAAACGCAAAACTTTTAAGTTGAGTCTGGACCATATCCTAACGGGCATTTTGTAACACAATTCACTTCATCCAAAATATATCCATTGCAAGTTAAACATAAATTTTCGTAAGAATCTTAAATCATTCCTAAAGGACATGATTTTAAACACTATGATTCATACATATAATATGGAGATGAGCAACTTGTACATTAATTAGCATTACTACATGATGCACAAGTAGATGAACATTATGAACAAACATTGTTTTAATTTGGGTAATAACCGATTGGACAATTCTACAGGCACTAGTTTTCATTGTAAATATAATACTAACAGCTAGTACAAATACCAAGCAATTAAGATCCGAAAGATCCCAATGGACATTATACAACACAGTTATTTTAATTATTCAAGTATGATCCTGTAATACATTTTTTACAAGTTAATGCATTAGAGCATTCATCACACTAGGATAAGCATGGTAAGCATTATTGTATTTATAAATTGGTGTAATATCCAGATGGACAACTTTGTACACATGAATGAACATTAAGGGTGAATCCTTAACATGGTGAGCAGGTATTAAATTAAGCAAATGTATGAATTGGACAATCAGTCACACATTATCCTAAACTTAAAAATTATCCATTTGTACACTAAGTACACGATTTTAATCCAGAGCATTACGTACAAGATTAAGAACATTATATACATAAACCACTTATATCATCGAAATATCCAGAAGGACATTAAAATTAACATGTATTCTAGTATAAGTAGCTTCCACTTAAACATGATAAACAATTACTATCGGTTCCTGAGCACGTTAAACAATTTGAATTCAAATTACAAGGTAAGCACAAATTGCTAGAGCTATAATATCCATTAGAACATGATGCTACGCATTATTAGCCTTAAAGCATTAATTATGATTGACATTCCGTACAAGTTGATAAATCTATACATGAGGAACAACCCTTTTGACATGAAACACAAATACCATTTTAAAGGAATTATCCTTATTAGCATCCGTAAATACATTAGCCAGTCTAAGTATTTAAAGAATATCCGTTGGCACAACTTACACAATTAGTTGAGATTCCATTACATTCACCACATGATTTATCACATAATGAGCATTATGATTTGAGATCGTCTGCAAATGTATGCGATGGGCATTAAGAAACACACGACGATTGATATAGATAGAGATTCTAACCACAACTGATGCATGTATCGGCTTACGGATAACATGAAGCACATTGGCTACTACATTAAAAACATAAACCGTTATTAAGATAATAACCGCTATTACATCCAGGCTAGCAACTTGAGCCTTATAATAAATATCCGTTTGGACATGATGAGCATGAATCAGAATTAGTGCATGTTTTGCAAGTAGAATTACATGATTGGCAAACATTATTTAAAGAATACTCATTTGATTAACATTATTAAACACAAAATCCATTCTTCTCAAGAGATAATCCATTCATACATGATGAGCATAGTGTTTAGCTAACACATGATTAACAACCTGCTGAGCATGTTTTGCAATATGTATTTTCTGCATAATAACCTTTGTTACATTATATTACACATTGTTTAAGACCTTCATCCATAAATAAACCCGATACACAGTTAATACATTGATTACTTGAAGGACCTGTACAAGTAGAACAAGTGCTATCACATAAATCACATGTACCTAAGTTTATGTTAGGATAACTTCCTACACTGCATTGCTAGACACATAAATCATTTTGTTTATAATATCCAGTATTACATTATGTAATACTATTTTTACCAACACAAGAATAACTATTTTATGGACATGCTAAGCATATCTGATTATATAAATAATATCCAGTATTACAACCAGGTTGACACATATTATTTACTAATATATACCCATTTGAACAAGTATTACAATTATTGATTGAGTTGCAGCTTAAGCAACCCAAAGCACATTATTAACATGTTCCTTGATTATCATATTAACCTAAATAACAGCTCTTAACACATTAATCCCCTTCTAATAAATAACCAACTGAGCAAGTCTAACATGACAATGAGTTATCACAGATATCACAATTATTAGTACATGATATACATTACCCTTATTAATTCATGAAGTTTCCGGTCGTACACAAAGAATAACATTATTATTAGTTGATTAACGCATAACCTTGGCTACATATTTAACATTCTTAGGCTGAAGGTCCAGAACATTTACTACATGCTATATTACAAGTTTAACATATTTAATTTGATGACGAATAGGTACCAATCGGACATGAGGTAACAATCTAAGATGGTTGTAAAATGAAATAACCTTCATCTGGTACAATACAAGCTGTTGAATTAGTACATTATTAGCAATTTGATTAGCAAGCTACACAATTTTGATTCATTAGATAAAAACCCTATTGGCATCCAGAAATACATTATTATTTATTAAGAATGAATCCATTTGAGCATTTCAGGCAATTATTAGAATTAGGTCCGTTACAACCATTACAAGAAACATCACAAATATTGCATTCATATGTTTATGAATTTTAATATGTATTGTAGGGGCAATTTGAAGTGCATTGACCATCATAAAGATAAAGATTTTATGAACAAGAGGAGCATTATAATCCATTTAAACAAGTTTTACACTAAGGAAGGCATGATAGACATAGAGATCCACTTGCAAATGTTCCATTTGGGCACACATTAAAGCATTATCCATGATTATTCATAAATTATCCTTGAGCACAATCAGAGAAGCATTGATTATTATTTAAGAGTTAATAACCTATGTTACATGCTATACATTAATTTGCTGAATTTTAACAAGTCTAGCAGCTAGGATTACATTTTAGGCACTATTATTCTGATGCAAATGTACCAGCTGGGCATGTAATAACTGGTTACTGATTAGTTCCGATTAAGAATGGTGGATTAGGTAGGGTACATTATTATGCATTAATACACTGAGCACAGTTTTCAGCGCATTTTAGACAATTAGAGTTGAAAAGGTAATACCCTGCTTAGCATCCAGGAGTGCAAACCGAATTGATCAATATATAAGCGTTAGAGCAACTGAGACAATCATATGCAGTAGATCCATTACAACCGTTACAAGCTAGATCACAGTTAAGGCACTGACTGTTTTGAGACTAATATTGATTTGATAGGCAACTATTTGTGCATTACCCGTAATTTCCTAGTAATCCTGGCATACAATTTTAACAGGAACTAATACCATCGTCAATACAATTTAAGCATCCTTAACTGCACTGAGCACAGTTACCGTTTTTGTTATAGAACGAAGCTGGACATTGTGATAGACATTGACCAGAAAACAATATTAGATTTTAGGAGCAAGTTAAACACTAAGTTAGACTATTACAAGACTAACAGGTTGAATTACATTATTAGCATTGATTTCCATTATAGCTGTAATAATTGGATGGACATTAAGACACACACTAGCCATTTAAATTATACATTTACAAACTACAAGATAAACAGCTGTTCGATGATGTGCAGTCGATGCAACCATTCTAAATACATGCTGAACAAACACCATCATTTAAATAAAATCCTTTTTAACATCCTGGTACACAGCTATTACTTTCATTATTATAAACATGGGCAGCTGCACAACTAATACATAAAGTAGCACTAGTAGAACATCCGTTACATGAGGAATCACATACTACACATTATTGTGAATTAGGTTGATTAAAGTAACCAAAACTGCATTAGGCTTAACATAAATTATTTTGAAGTAAATATGAGGTATCACATACTTAGCACTAAGTTGATGACGAGCAAGAAATACAGTTTTCACTACATTTGAAGCATACATTATTTTATTATGAAACACTGTATCCACTAGAACAGGCTGATTAACATACAGAATTTTCTAAAAATAATGAATATGAACAAGAAGTGCATTCATCATAACTATTTCCTGAGCATGTTTGACAGGATTCATCACATTTTGTACATGTGTTTGTAATTTAATCTGCATATGAATTTGGAGGGCATTCATAACTCTTTACACAATTAGATTAATGTAGAAATAGATTTCCGCTGCAGCTTGAACAAGTTTAAGCAGTCAATTAACAATTTTAGCATACACTATCACATTATAAACAATTACCGTTTGTTAGATAATAACCGCTGATGCATCCAGGTAAGCAAGTTTATCCATGTAATAAATATCCAATAACACATGACGTACATTATGAAATCAATGATCCTGAGCAACTTAGGCAAGCACTATTACAACTTTTACAGATTTGATTAATTGAATATTCCCCTGATGCACAACTGTTTACACATTAACCATTTTTTTCTAAGAAATAATCAATTGGACAACTTGTACATTACAGACCATTCAAACATGATTAGCAGCTTGACAAGCATGGATAACAATGACCAAATGATGAATATTGATTTGAGTCACAATTTTGAATACATTAATTTATTTAATATGCTTTCAATAAATTACTATTACAAATTATACAATCTTAATTAGATGGACCTGAGCATGATATACAGCTACTATCGCATTAGTTACACACACCAGTTTTAATTTAAGCATTATATTATCCATACGTACCTTCAGCACATATCGATACACACTAATTATTTTAAATATAATAGCCCTCATCGCATTATGTAATACTTAATGGTCCTACACAGGACAAACTATTTGGAGGACAAGACAGGCATTGCTGATTGCTTAAATATTTTCCATTAGGGCAACCTGGTTAACAAGCATTGTTATCATTTAACATAAATCCATCAGAACAACTTAAACATGTATTCAATGATGAACATTGGGAGCATCCTTATGGACAATATTGACAGGTTCCTTGATTTGAAAATTATCCTGGATAACAGCTTAATAAGCATACCTATTATTGCAAAACAAAACCTGCTTAACAAGTTTAGCATGAATTTGCGTTATAACATTCATTACAATTAGCGCTACATTATACACAATTTCCTTCATCATTCATAAATTATCCTTATTAGCATGTAGCGAAACATTCTGAACGGCGAATTAAAGAGTATCCGGAATTACACGTGATACATTATAATTATGTACTTCCTGAGCAGCTAGCGCAGGCTGGATGGCAATATTCGCAGTTGAAACCAGTAAGATATTATCCTTTTTGGCATTCATCCAATATTTAGCGAGATGGTAATGGTGATAATACGAATGGAGAAACTGGTAATGTGCATGTTTCATTGTTCACACATTGAGCGCAGTTATTTTAGCATGATAAACATTAAGAATTTGATAAATAATAGCCCGCCTCACATCCTGGAATACAGCTAGTTGAAATATTGCCTGTTGTAGATAATGCGAATATGTAAGCATACGAACATTTTGTACATTAATAACTATTTGATTAACAACTGGCACATTATGGAGAACAATTAAAACATTATGATCCCTATAAGAATTAATTTGATGGACAACTTTGAATACATTAACCATAACTTAGTACCCCATTAAAACATTATAGGCAATTATTTTGATCAGTGCAGCTAGAGCAATTATTTGAACATTATTAACAGAAACCATTTTAATTAAAATAAGTAGTTGGACATTGATATAAGCACTATGAATTATAAAATAAATAACCGATACTGCATTTTGAACAAGATGTACCATTAATGCATGTGGTGCATGAGAGGCTACAAACCTAACATTTATTTGTTGTAGAATCAGCATAATATCCCTCATCACAGCTTTATTTACATTATGAGATTGAGGTTAAGTAAGTTTGATTTTAGCAAGCTGTGCATTATATAGAGCTTATACATTGATTGCATCCCTCTGAGCACTAAAAGCAATTTCCATTTGACAGATAATAGCCTGTTATGCATCCTGGTATACATTCATTGTTTGATTATAGTAAATAACCCTAACCACATTAATTACAAGTCTTTTCATCATTACAAGACTTACATCCAAGGCTACATGAATAACAAACTTAATTAGCGCCAAATGATCCAACAGAACATTACTACACACATTATCCATTTTATAAATATGTACCTAAGGCACAAGATGAGCATTTTGTATAATTTGTGCACTCTAAGCATTAACTTTAACACTTTAAACATATTCCTTCAAATTAATCATTATTCGTACTCAAAGATGATTAATAATAACCTGATCCACATTAGCTCACACATTCATCTCCCAATAAAAATGCTGATTTTATACAAGTTTGACAAACATTCAATCCAGTACATGATTGGCACATATCATTACATTATAGGCAGGAGCCCTATTAATTTGCAAAATAACCATCTGGGCATGTGTTTACACATTTGGATTATAGAAGGTATGAGGATTAGCTACAGGATAAGCAAATTGCACCTCCTTGAGTACATTTTTGACAGTTTTCATCTAAGCAAGGAGAACACTTACCTTGATTTAAATATTTACCGCTTACGCAACCCGGTGAACATGTTGAAATTTAAAGCAAATAACCATCATTACAACCTGAACATTATGATATTAATGGGCCTTAGCAATCTGAGCAAGCAGAATTACATGCTAAGCATTAATTTTATTCATCGGACGAGTAATAATTACTAGGGCATACTTTTATGCATACAGAATTCAATAAATATAACCCTGAATTGCATGAAAGACATGTATCAAAGTCTGAACATGATTGGCATTAACTGTTACAATTTAGGCACATACCTTTCAAACCATAAGTACCAGTTGGACAGCTTTATGAACATTTGCCACTTGAAAATAATAGACCAGTTTAGCATTAAATACAATTATTTTATAATCCCCCTGAGCATGAGCTACAAGTGCTATAGCACTACTAACATAATTAAGAACTCTCATTAGCATAATATCCATCTGAACAAGTGCTAACACATTATTAATTTTAATCTAGATATAATCCAGATGAACATGAGGTACATTATGTTCCACTAATGCATTACGAACATCCAACTGGACAATTTATACATTATTAATTTTAAAGATAAAATCCACTAATACAGCCAGGTTAACAACTATTTTACTTTGTTAATAAATTACCTGAAATACATTCAGTACATACTAATACCCCATTTAATGAGCACTATTAGCATGATTGAATTACTTGACTACATAAAATGCAGTTATTAGTTGGATCGGCATATGAATTCAATGGGCACTAGGTTACGCATTGATTAGAAGAAACCTATAAGTTTAAATACAGTTCGTCTTAGCAGCTTGTACAAGCCTATGCACTTTTACATGCATCACAACCAGATGGACATTATAAACATTAAGAACCACTTGGGAATGTACCAGTTGGGCACTAGTTAACACATTATCCTTAAATAGTCATCCACTATGAAGAAGAGCATGAATGGATACATTGATTATTATTGAATATCTAATAACCTAAATTACACTCTATACATTAAGTGCTGGTTGGTCCAGTACAAGTTAGGCATGCTTAATTACAATAAAGGCATTACACAGATTCAAGATAGGTTCCTTGTGAGCACTCTGTTATTATTTAAGAATTTGGTGGAGGTGATAATACATAAGGAGGCACTGGTTATGTACAAATTGAGCTACTAGAACAAACAGCACAATTTTCTACGCAAGGATTACATTGAGAATTTTCTAGATAGAAACCTTAGATACACCCAGGAGTACAAAATTATCCTTTCTAAATGTATCCACTAGCACAACTTCTACAGTCTTAGGGTAAAGATCCTGTGCAACCATTGCATGAAATATCACAATTAACACAAAAATTTGATGTTGATACATACTAATTAACAAGACAATTTTCATCACAAATTCCGTTATTTATTACACCGGTAGAACATATTAGACAGTTATTAATATCGTTACAAGAAACACAATTAGTTGAGCACATTGAGCAAATACCATTTGAACCAAAATATCCTTTTGGACATTATTGTACACATTAACTATTTGATGATTTTGATTTTAATTAATATAGGCCGGTTTGACAATTATTACAAGATATACCATCTGAGCACGATGAGCACGATGACAAACATTAATAACATTAATTGTTTACTGAATTAGCATAATAACCTTCATCACAACTCGATTTACATGAGTAAACTCCAGTTTAACCTATCATTAAATAGGTTTTCTATTAGCAGGTTTAACAAGTATTAGCGCTGCTACACTAAGCACATCCTTATAAACAGGTATAACAGCTACCATTTGATAAATAATTTCCAGATGCGCATCCTGCAAGACAAACCCCACTTGATTACCAATAACCATTGTTACATATTTAACATGTATTTGAATCCAAGCATTACAAACAACCTACTGAACATTGATAACAAACACCATTTTGAGAATAATATCCCGAATGGCAAACTTATGAACAACTACCAGATGTCAAAGATAAACCTTAAATACACGAGATACATTATAAACCTGATGGACCTGAGCATTATGAACAGGTTGGGTCACAGGTTTAGCATACTCCTTATAAATCTGCGTATGTTTATTATGGGCAACTTGTGTCACACGAATTTTAGTTAAAATAAAAACCTGCTACACAAGATTAACAAATAAGATTACTTGTACATGTTTTGCAATTACCTTAACATTGATAGCACTAACCTTATTCTAGATATTAACCAGCTACACAACCTTGAGTACAGGTTGAACTCTAAATTTGAAGTAAATAACCATTATTGCAGCTTGAGCACTAACTAGGTAGATTTCCAAAGCAACTATTGCATGCCTTATCACAATTAGAGCAAAGATTTCCTATTGGGTTATTGTAATATCCATTTGGGCATTGATCTAAGCAATTATTATCTGTAGTTAAAAATAAAGTCCTTGGACATGATATACACGAACCAGCCTATGTGCATGTTTGACATTATTAACTACAATGTTAGCAGAATCCATTTGAGCTAAATGTTCCGTTTGGACAAGAAAGAAGACAAGTGCTTCCATATAACTACAAGCCACTTGTGCAGGTCAAACATCCACTGCTAGTGCAACTTGAACATGCTACAGGGCATTATGTACAATAATTATTTTATGAAAAATAACCATCTGGGCAATTCTACAAACATTACCCTGAAAAATAATTTAAATTTGTTAGGCATGATGTACATTAACTTTAATTGGAGCAAGTTTAACATGAAGATGCACAATTTAAGCATTGATTTGAACTTGTGAGATACTATCCAGATGGGCATGAAGTTATTAGTAAATTACATATACCATTGCTTAGTTTATAACCTTAATTACAACTTAAGCAATTTGTTAATGAAGAGCACGAATTACATCCTTAAATTACACATTACTAACATTAATTTGATACAAGATCAATATATTAATTACTTTGACAACTTACAACACATTATAAATCACTACTCAATACACCACTTAAGCATTTCATACAACTAGATTAACTTATACATTGGGAACAACCTGATGAACATTGTTTACAAACACCATTATTACTGAAGTACCCAGCCGGACATTACATTAGACATTATCCATTAAAAAATTAAGTTCCACTCTAACATGTTTAACATGATGTTAGGCCTGTACAAGTTAAGCATAGCAATGGGCATTATGTACACTAATTGTTAGTAGTGTTTCCGTAATATCCTAGGTCGCAGCTTGAAGAACATTAAAATGCTAAATTTAACCATGATCCCTTCATACAACTTAAACACACAGTAGCGCTAGAACATGTTTCACAGGGCGAAGGGCAGGTTTAACACTAGCCAGCTGATAAATATGATCCTGAGAGACATCCTGGGATGCAAACTTAATTTTAGGAAGAAGAGAAGATATATCCTGGTAAACATTATTAGCAGGTATTTGGGCCACTACAATTAGCGCATCCTGTATAACAATTTTAGCAAATTGAATTTAATCCATATGATCCTATACACTAAAGAACACAGAATCCGTTCTACAAGTACGTTCCAGCTTGGCAAGATGTACAAATTTATTAGCTAGTGCATTTATCACATGAGCTAGAACATTATTAACAACTTCCATCTACCTAATAATATCCTAGCGAACATTAAGTAACACAGCTGATTCCTGTATTTAAGGCTAAGGACAAATAATTGGGCCCGCATTAAATGCATGTTGATAAATTCGTGCACTATGAACATCCATTTGGACAAGTTTTGCATAGATTTACAGCTTATGATGTATCTTAATAAAATCCATTTGGGCATGATTAAACGCACTTCGACTGATATTAGAAATAAGTTTTTGTACATTGTGAACATGATGTTGCATTACTACAATCTAAGCAGTTGCTAGAACATTAATAGCATTAACCTTGGCTCAGGTATGATCCTTTAACGCAACCTTGAACACATGTTTTTCCTTACAGTATAAATCCTACCGAGCAGTTCAAACATTCAGATGATGTGAAACCGAAACATCTTGAGCATGCAGAGCTACATTATGTACAAATAGATTATACCCCTGGAATAATATTATTGAAATATCCATCTGGGCACTATGAATAACAACTATTATTCAATAATAAATTTTTAGGTAATTAGCATGATAAACATGATTTATTTGAATTGCAACTCTAACAGTTTGAGTCAATTAATTAACATGGTGAACATACTCCATTTTAGTTGAATGTTCCTAAAGGGCATACCGATACACATGAGCTACCATTCTAATATAAGCCAGTTTTACAAGTTGTACAGTAAGTTGCTGTATTGCTACATGTGAAACAACTGGGATCACAATCCTTGCAAATATTATTGATATCAGAATAATATCCATTAGAGCATTTACTAATACATTGAGAATTTTACAAATACAATGAAGAATTACATGTCAAGCATGAACTGGCGCTTGAACAACTCTAACAAACACTAGGACAATTCAAACAGCTTTTTCCAGATAAATATTAGTTGGCCGAACAATTTAGAATTGGATCACATAAATTTTAGTTCAATTAGTAGTTTGTATTACAGGATGTACATGAAGTTAAACTCGTACACATATAACATGAAATTGGACAGGCTGAGCATTAATTATTTGTGGTATTTTTATATGTGCTTAACGGACAAGTTTAAACACATTATCCCGAACTCAAATAATAACCTTATTAACAGTTAATACAGATAGTTCCACTTGTACATTATGTACATCCTGCTTAACAATTTAAGCATTACTACTGAGTGTTTAAATATTGACCACTTTAGCATCCAGCCTAGCACAAACCTGTGATTGTTGATAAACTACTACCCAATGGACAGGATAGACATTTTTATATACTATTACATGTCAAACAAGAACTTTAGCATTGGATGCAAGTTCTTGTTGTTAAATTTTAATAAAAGCCATCATTACAATTCTAAACGCAATTTGAGCCTTAAAGTAAATAATTAGTGGAACACTAGATGCATGATGTTTGAGATGAACACTATGAACAATTTCCAATACATTTCAAGCAGTTGCCATTTGAAAGATATTAACCAGTTGGACATCCAGGGATACACTACTATGTTGAAGTGAGCATATATCCTGAAATGCAAGAGATGCATTGATTGTAATTTGTGCAATTTAGGCATACAGGATTACATGATTGACATTTTGACACTGAATAATTAGCGAATTTACCAAACGGGCATGTTTAAATACATTGATTCTAATTTAGAAGATTTGGTGAGGTACATGAAGAGCAGGAATTATTTGAGTCGCAAGTTTTACAAGAAGCCGGACAGTTTAAGCAGATAGAACCATTCGAATATTAATTTGTTGAGCATTAGGTAACGCATTGACTTGCTGATCTTAAATATGATTATGAGCATTGTAAACAATTAACTGTACTATCTGTACACGATGAACAGGCTGAATTACAATTTTAGCATTAACTGTTCAATTAATTTGCATAAGTTCCCAAAGGACATACCGATACACATATACCATTATTCAAAAACCATCCTTTTGAACAATTCTGACAGTTGGTAACATCTGTGCACACTGAGCATTGTGATGAACATTACTAACATATTCCATTATTGCTATAATAGTTTAGATTACAAGTTTGTTAACATTATTGGCCTTATAGTACAAAATTATTCAAACAGTTCAGGCAATTATTTGTATTGTTACAGATTCCACAGCCTTTAACACAAGCAGAGCAATTGTTTCCAAGCTGAAAGTATCCA
>Ga0102912_1000058_pt1 | contig 14102 bp, 4 predicted proteins | sample Colrivmeta1560A3_FD_78499 | JGI IMG/M metagenome (GOLD analysis project Ga0102912, IMG submission 78499) | Estuarine microbial communities from the Columbia River estuary - metaG 1560A-3 | ecosystem: Environmental > Aquatic > Marine > Intertidal zone > Estuary | place: USA: Columbia River Estuary...
ATTTCCTAATCTAATGAAATATGACCGAATGGAACCGGACAGAAGTTTATAAAATGAGAATAGTTATATAAATCGTAATGAATAGTTGGAATTAGAGTTACTACGATTAGAGGATGATGCCGCAATGTTATTTGGTTAATATTCATAATAATAATAATTTTAACAATAATAGTAATTTCAATAATAGCAATAATTTTAATAATAATAAAAAAATGATTAATAGTTATAGGTAGAAAATATTATTGGTTATCGATAGGATGAAATTAATTAATTTAATTTAAGGGATGTTAATTCAATCACTGTAAATATTTAGAAGTTATAGTTGATGAGTGCTTTCGGTGAAAAATAAAAGGAAAAAATAAGAGATAAGCCTATAGTTATTGAATCATAAGTGCCTATGATTAGAGATGGTGAAATCGCTTATTAAACATTTAGAATATTTGATATAAATAGAAGTTAATCTTAGATATTTTTCAATTCTGAGTTAAAATCAAATCTATAGATAAATGAATAGAATTGGAATAAATTGAATGAATGTATTTTTTAATTTCGAATATAGACAAAGGATGTTTCTCCATTGGAATTGGGATCTGGTTAATTTTAGCTTTCAACGATGATAATGGATGGGTTAAAACATTTCACTTATGAAATTGAGATAAGGTAGATGAGGTCAGATAAGAAGAGATAGGAGAATATACATGTAGCGACATTGGTTGTAAATTTTATGTTGGGTGATGATGGGTGTTAATAAAGATTGAAGAAGGAGAAGCAAATGGATGATGAGATTGAAAAATTGAGGTAGGATTTTAAATAATAATTGGAATAGCATAGATAATTGATTGAGGCACCTAAATTATAGATAGAGTAGGATTTAGATAGTTAATTATAGAATTTATAGCTTCTTTTGGTAGTTGAGTAGGTATAATAATTATAATAGTAGCGCTGTGTTAATTTATAGATAAAGTGTAAGTTATATTCAATTGGAGGTGATAAGTTATAAAGTGAAATATTTTGGAATAATTAAATACCGTATTTTGGTTTTAGAGTTATGAGCCCTATAAATAGGGAGGTAGTTAAAAAGATGGAAACCTAACCATGGAGAATAGAGTTATGGAATAATTTTCCTGATCAATCTTAATAGCTATTAGGTATATGTAAATTATCACTTTGCTAAGTATATAGCTCTATATTTAATTCGATATCGCCTACATCATATATATAATTTTTAAAAACTAACCTGCATCCTATAATCGTTTATGATTCAGATTTGCCAATAGAAAATATTAAAGATTTATCTATAATAGGGGTGATTAGAATAAAATTGGCATTTGGTACACTATAATAAATATAGAGGTATGAAAATCAATTAACCAAGCCATTTTAACCATAAAGTGAGCAAAAGGATATTTAAAAATAGGATTAGTAGGAAGTATACAGTGTGTAAAGTCAATAAAGTGAAAGCTAACCATAGGATGAGCTATCTGAGCATAAGGATTTAAATGAAATTAGGTAACCTCCGAGTGATACTAGTCTATTATAAGCATTAGTATAGACACTCAACTAAATAATAGAAAGACCTGTTTATGTAACATAGATTCCAAAGAAGTAATAAATCCCAATGGAGTCTTGTGTAACATTATTATAGTAATTAACTTCTAAGGCGATCGATTAAAATATTTTGGATGTGATAATTTACTATCTAACAGATTAAGGATAATAATTAATTAATTGGTATCATTTTTTAGATAGTTGGATAGCTTTTCAAACTTATAGAAATAATATTAAGGATGAATTCACTAAACATTATTAAGAACTCTATGCTTGTTTGATTAAGTCTAATGCTTTCGATAGTATAAATCATTTAGAAAAATCATTGAATATTTCTTAAATATAATTCGGATATATAGATACAGATCAGCTCAGATTAATTTTATAATAGATTAGCATATAAAACAATTAAAAAAGATCAACCCATTTACCAACAAGATTAATTGAAAATGTTGTTTTTTTATTTAAAATATATATATGTATATATTTTTTATAAATATATAATAAAAATGATTATAAATAAAGATTCTTTAGACACTTGAGACTAACGTTGAAAATTAAATTTTCCTACCAACAATATTTGAATGCTTAAGATAAATTGAAATATTTGGGGAAATACGTTAAATAATGATTCCTATAATATCTCTTGTTTGCTAGGTTGAGGATAAAATTATTCTCTGGATAAATTAATAGGGTAACAAATAATTAATCTCTGATTTTCAGAATACTAGAAATAACACAACCCAAAGCTTATTAAATTGCTTTCAATTAATCACTCTATTCGATTAAATGACATTAAATATATCATTAATTGACGCCTTGATAATTATTGAGGGTATATATTCAAAGAATTATATTCCGGAGCCTTAATTTTCTGTACCTGAATCTGCATTTTGGTAATACATTGATGATTTGAGTACGTAAGAGATAAAGATACTAGATTAGGATGAGATAGAGGAGATAACTGATATATTGGGAGATTATAGGACTAGATCTCCTGTAAAGCCATTGGCATAGAGGGAATAAAATATTGAAGTTGAGTAGATTCTTGATTAAATGTTTTATAAATTTTATCTTTATCTTTATATATATTTTTATTTTAAAATTTATTTTAGATATAAGAATATGTTATTTGTGGAAGTGGTTTAGATGATGGGTTATTAATAATTAAATAGGGATCATAGTTATAAGTTATAAATAAATTTGATTGGATTATAGACGCTATCGGCTGAGTCATAAAAATTTAAGTTCAATTAGTAGGGTATAGCACCATTATCTATTGAGGCTGTTTTTATTATGTATTCTAGATAGAGTGAATAGGCATTAGATATTTAGAGTGCGTTTAGTGAGCGTTTGGGTGATGGTAATTTAATGTTTTTTCTTTTCGAGGATGTTACTTAGAGATTGATAGGAAGAGGATCATTACCGGCTGAAGAGATATTATAAATGAGCGATGGTGAGTTGACGATGAAATATGTGAGTATATTTAATAATACGGAGATTGTTCGTATTCAATTGAGGGTATCTTATAAGAATAGTATAGTGAATAGAATTGGAGAAGAGGGTTGCACTTTGATTAATCGAGAGGGTTAGGTTGAGTAAGGAGATACGTTATCTATTTAGGAGATATAAAAAAAATTATAGCCAGAATATAATAATTCTATTAGGCTTTAATTAAAACAATTATATTTTATCAGGACTCAGAATATGCGATCTGATAGATTTTAGTTAGAGGTATAGGTTGATCAAGAACATATGAAAAAAATATTACCAGATTTTAAATCTGATCGTTTGATAACTAAGTTAGCATAGGACATCCAGCATATTAGCCAATTAGTAGAATATGATATTAAATGTGATAATATTGTTAAGAGCTAATTGGCTTAATCAAATTTATAAATTACGATAACATATTTCAGCGATGATTAGATTGTTAATTAATTATTTGGAACAATTAAGCTCATAGGAATATTTGAGGATAATAATCTTGAAGGAGATATTCCTATACACAACTCAAATAAATTGTTAGTTGCAACTCTATCTATTGAAGCATCTATGATCGATGATTCCTATTAATAAAAAAATTAATTAATTTAATAATAATAATAAAATTCTCATGAAATAGTAGAGAATTTATAAAGCAGAAGCATATATTATTTAAGATTTCTTGAGCTTATTGTATTTCCCATGGCTGATTAAATTGAATTGGGGGAGTTATATTTTAGAGTAAATGATCCATTTCAGTAATCAGATAGCTATCAACTTGATTAATAATGTGAAAATCAAAAAATTAATATCTCTGACACAATTTTTGAATTATCTCAAATTCCATAATAAATAGAGGTAGAACTAAGATCCATGAACCTCGGCGAGGATCTTTTAATAGGTGTATTCAATATAAAAACAAATCAGATCATAGAAGAAATTTAAGCTGAGGGAAATTATTTAATATTAAAAACAGAGCCATGGGTTTCAACAGTTGTATTCAGAATAGCAGTTAAAGTTATTTCTATCAATTTCAATGAAGATTCATTAAATGAACGAAGCATTACCAATGTACTCAGCATATTTTAGCCTATTCAGGTGAATTAGATAAGCCAAACATTAGAAAAATCATCAAATTATGAAGATACACTTAAATCATTTATGAGAAGCCATATGGGATTCAGCTATTCAGAAATAACATTCTTACTCAATCTAATTCAGAATGATATCTAAACTATGATTTTCAACATATTTTCAAATCAAGTCTTTAAGTATTTAATTTTAAATATTTATCTTTTTATTTTTGTTTTTGTTTTTTTTTTTTACTATAGCCCATAACAAGAATTTTAGTAGTACCTTCTGGAAAAATAGATACAGGAAAACATAGCATTCGATCTCTCACAAGAATTCAAATTTCACGATCGATTATAAATCGGATTTATTGATCCAAAATATCTTAAAAGCATATTCGGCTATTTTAATATCGATTACTCCAATCGCATAGTCTCTAAATATATTCAATAATTCATACCAAACATGGTCAAAAATAGAATGAAGGATCAAGGCGAACAAATTCAGCGCCTCAATCATCAAGTACCCAATCAAAAAAATAAAATTAATTTTTATTCAATAATTTAAGTTTGATTATGTCACATTTTTGGATTTCCTGCAAACTCAATTAAAATAATTTATATCCCCATATTTTAAAGAAATACAACTCATTCCCAGATAAAACAACACTACACATAATCAACAAATTTCAAGAATTGAAAAAGAAAAAGAAATTTAGTATGAATTAGAAAGATAAAACGAAAAAGAAAACGAAACATAATAACAATAAGAAATATAAAAACAAACAGAAAAAGAAATATAAATATAAATATAAAAAGAAAAAGAAAAAGAAAAAGAAAACGAAAAAGAAAAAGAAATATAAATATAAATATAAAAAGAAAAAGAAAACGAAAAAGAAAAGAATAATTTGATTAATTAAAATAGATCAGTTGTAGCTTAATAAAATAATAAATAGCCTATTCAGATGTATTCTTCTTCAAAAGATTCTTCATAACCAAACAAAATTTAACAAGAAAAATCAAGTTCAAACGGCACTGTAAATAAACTTAATGATAGGATAACTGAAACATACAAGGATTAAGAATATTTGAGACGAATTGAAGAGATTATGAAGCGCAATAATGTTAGCCTTTTCAATGATAAATTTTCCAGTGATTCAGATGACGATGACGATTTAGATTACTGATTTAACCTTTATTTTATAAAAAATAAAAGAAATTATTATGTGTTTGTATTATATTTAATAATATATATAAATCTTGATATAAATGAAAAATCGTATACTAGTTGTAATTATGTGGATCACAATAGCTAAAACATAATTTTTAGATGAATAATGGGTTCCTATGCCTGATGGTAAATTATATCACATTGATTGTGTTCATCAATACGATGAGGAGTTTGAAATATAAATGGATTAGGATTAAACTAGAGTTTAATTTAAATCCCATTAAATAAATCATGGTCCTTGTCCACAAAAACCTATCTCTAATGGTTATACTTACTATAGCTCTTGGGTGGCATATGCATAAACAGTACATCCTGAAGGATATGGATAAATGTATTCTGAAATAATTGTTCCAATGAAGCCGACTACACATGGTCCTACTGGTTTAGGTTCAGTCTATCTATTTAATGGATTAGAAGATGGAGGCGGCCATAAGGGAGAGTCTACTTTAATTCTATAACCTGTACTATAATACGGTAAAAGTGGATGCCTTCTTAATCCAATCAATTTTGGATAGTATTGGTTAACATCATATATGGTAAACGGCGCAGGAAGAGCTTATTGCGGAAAAAATTTAGGTCCGCTATCAGAAGGAGAAATTTTAGGTGCTAATATGACGCTCACTAACAAATTAACAGGAGAATGGTTAATCTAATCTACACGATTTAAAACCAAAGAAGTATCCACATTAACAGTATCTTTACCAGATATTATCTTAGATGCCGCATATCTTACACTTGAAGGCATGGTAATTTATAATTGCGACCAATATCCTCCATCAGACAAAGTAGAATTTTTACATAATTATGTAGCCGATATAAATGGTAATAAAGTTAAACAGAACTGGGAAACTATTATTAATCACTCCGAATGCAATCAATAAGTTCAAATCGGAGATTCAATCTTCATTAAATGGGACCATAGCCTAAAAAATTATCCTATAAATTGATCAAATCATTTTTTTAAAAAAAATCAAACATTTTTTTTTAAAAATATAAAATATAAAATAAAAACAAATAATTCATTTTCCTTCATCAAAAATATTATAAAAACTTACAAAAATCACTATTCCAAACTCATTTCCTATTTATAAATATTTATATTATAGTAATATATATTTATTTTTATTATTTATTTTGTTAATTCATTGATTAAGTTTAAATATTTAAATTTAATCACCTTAATTCTTTTAAATAGTATCAGATTTTTTTTTACCTAAAGATTGTATCTTTCCTTCCACATTTTTACATCTTATTTCAATAATTATATTTCCTCCTTTAATTATTAATCCCTTTATCCATTATTTTCGTCATCCATCAAATTAGTTTATACACACTAATTATAACAATAATTTGAAATCCATTTTATAAATTAACTTTATCTTCATAAAGTACTAAAAATTAGTTTATTTAAGTGGAGGATGATAAATTTTAAAATGTTATTTGGCTACCATCCATATAAATACTCTAATTAGCCTAAACTAAGGGGCGATTATTACTATTAATAATATTATTATTATTATTAGAATTATCACTATCTATCTGATTTTCATATTTATATTCATCAAATTCTTCAATGCAATAAGTTTATTTCATTTATCCATTTTCATCATCACAATTTACATTATCTTCCTATTAATTCAAATAAATGGAAGGCCTTGATATATCGTTTTTAAAGAGTATAGATTGATTATTATTATTAAATGTATTAATCATATTAACATCTGAGGATCCTATAAAACGACTCTATGCAAGATTTATATCAAGTAAAACTAATATCTATTCAATCAACTATTAAAATTCTGAAATATCACTATCTAATAATATATTTGGTTAATACATATTACCAATATTTTCCATAATATTAATAATTGACTATTAATTTTTAGTTTAATAGTTTGAAAATTCTATTAATGTTTGCAATAAACTCATATTTATCTCATTTATTATTACTAAATCTCCGGCATTAATGCATTCAATTAATACCTTTCATATATTATTTAACATTATATTATATATTATATATTATATATTATACATGATATATTATAAATATATATATATATATATATATAATGTAATTTTATTATAATATAATGCTATATTATATCAAATTATCTATATAAAATAATATTATATAAAATACAAAAAAATGAAAAGATTAAATTTTATCAAAATTTAAAATTATTTACCTGGAGGATTTTTATTTTCTACCGTACGTTATAATTCTAAGACTTGAGTATATCTTATGAAAAATTAACTATTCTTTATGAACAAGATCTATTTAAATTAATATTTATATAATTTTACATGGATGTTTATAGAATCATATCAACTACATCATCTAATAATACCGTATTTCCTTAAATAAATTCATCGAGTTTTTGCATTGAATATTATATTTTTAAAAAATTTATTGAAAAAATTTATTCTTTATCAATTCTGATTTGATTAAGAATTCAGTTTTGGTATAAATTAATAAATTAATTTTCCAATATGTCGTCAATTAATTTGTATCCTCCTAATTTCATCAACAATTTGTATCATAATTAAGCAAATTTTGAGGGTACTAATGAATACATAAGAAAATTGACTCTATGCTAACAAAAATTTACTTATGCCTTATAATTGTTAACGTATTATCAATAAAACCAAATGATTGAGGCATAATCTAATAACAATATAAGGCAGCCCAGTTATCCGTTCGTTTTATCAATGAACTCTGCAGATATATTGGTATAATTTTATATCCATAAATTTAACAATAAAATAACTTAATTTTCATGATTTAGGCTCATTTAGGATATGTAGAAGGAGGACTACCTAAAGTTATTCAAGCCGTAAAATAGTAAAGATATTCAGAATTCATTAGGTAATCAGTTTTGAATACCTAATAAGTAAAATTTTAGTTACTGTCCAATTACAGTTAATAAATTGAAAGAGTATTAACATTTAAATATATGCTTATACATATATATATATATATATATATTTTTCTATATATATATATATATATATATACATATATATTAGTAAACTTATTTTCATAACAAAATAGACGTGTAAAATTGTGGCGTGCCCTAACAATAAAATAATTAAACATAAATAGTATTATCGTAATTCTAATTATAAGAATAATAATAATAATAATAATAATAATAATAATAATAATAATAATAATAATAATTTTAGTAATTCTAATAAATTCAATAATAATAGTTATAATATTCTTAATAATAGTAATTATCCAAAAGATATTTATCTGAAAGTGGTTTAGAGTAACCAAAAATTAGGGCAATAGGTAACCAAATTAGATTTCCTGTAAAAAAAAGGATAAAAAAAAATTAAGATGATATAAGAAAAGAATTGCAGAGTGGAAAGGATTAAAAAGAGACCAAAAATATTCCCAAAAATTTTTCAAAAGCAATAATAAGTTATTGCTAAAAAAATCACGAATTTTGTAGAACACTACTTGGTAGTAATTTTGATTACGAGGAGTTTCTTATCTAATTAAATTATAAAAAAAAGGAAACATCAAATATTAAATAGCTTACTTCTATGTTGACAGATAATGTAGTTGATTAATAACAAAGAAATTTCAATACAGCCTTCCGAAAATTGAGGTATAATATCTTGATTAATCTAAAAAAAAAAATGATTTAATAAGTTCATATTTTTTAAAAAAACACGCAATAAGTTATGTGTTCAATTCTAGGATTATTCAAGTTAATTGGCATCTAAAATATCGGAGAAATTTATTAAAAGCAGTGAAAAATCCAGAAAAATTTAAATAAATCAAGCATATGTTATGAAAAAAAATTTATCTAATAATCTAAAAAACTGAATTTTAAATAACTAAAATTAAGAAATTCTATAGAAAAAATTATAATATTATATCAAAATTTAACTGATTATTCCTGACCTTTATTTTAATTAAAATCTAAAATAGAGTAATACCTTAAGTGTTTTTAGGTAAAAATTCTGCTCTTGTAGACTAAGGTTCAAGAGATTTATATATTTGCATGGTGATAGGTTATTGTTTTTTGAGTTGTATCAAATTCTTTCAATAATATTAATTATATTTATAAAATTAATTAATTTACATTTATTTAATTGAATTATTTAGTTTTCGAATATACCTGATCGTTGGGGGTGAGGGCTGCACTAATGCTAAACAACTACCTTTACTATTATTATTATTACTGTTTTATATTGGTATGTATATTTGCGCTATCTATAGATAAATGGGACTTAGTTTTATATTTGTTTTTTTCATCTGTATTGATAAAATCCATCGATCTTCTAAGCTAATGACCGGCTTAGTAAAAAATATTTGGGCTTTATTATTAATAATTATATTATTTTATTATTAGGTGTTACGGATTGTTGATTTTCATCTATTAGTTTTTGTTAATTTTAACACTTTTTAAGCATTACAATATATTTTAATTGTTTATTTATGAATTTTTTGTTTTTTGGTCCTTATAAATTTAGGTTTCATTATTGTTAACATAAGAGATATTAACTTTATTTGCATCATTCAACCATTTGATTTATGATATAGATAGTGAGTCGTACTTATTTCTTTCTAATTATATTGATCTCATTGGTTTATTTCTAGTTTATTGTGATCTTTTGTGATTTATTTTTAATTATGTTAAAAAACAAATTATAAAAAATACTTTGTTTGTAATTCTTTCAAAAACTAGGATTGGTTGAAGCTTGATTTACCTGTAACAGGTTGTTATATGGATGATTAGGTCCAATCATTTTTTAATTAATGATTTGATGATTTCTTAATATTAATTAAATGTCCTTATGCTTTTAATTATATAATCATTAAAATTATAAAAAAATTTTACAATCTTTACGTTCTAACAAAAATAAATAGTCTTGCATTTCTTCAATCTATATTTTAAATAAATTACTTTTAACATATCATATTATAACCTGGTTTTTATGCTAAATTATTTAAAAATTTAACTCGGCATTTTATTTAGATTTATTATGAAGTTTTTATCTCAAATAATCTAATTTTTCAACATTGACCTCATAGTTTTGACTTGCTTATGGAGTATCTTTTAAATATTAATCATATTATGCTAGCTTCAATCTTAATTATTCATTTTCTAATTTGAGCTCATTATTCATTTAGCTCAATTATTATTTCTCCTAGATAGATTCATTAAAATTTTATTTTAATTAATCTATTTTTTGATTTAAATTTTAATTTTATTAGTTCAAAGTTTAAATTTCATATTTAAATTCTTTCGATTTTTCTAAATATTCATTTTTCCCTCTTTCTAACTCTTCTAATAATTATTAAATTTTTCGCTAAATTTACTAGTCCTAATTTGATTATATTTCACTATTTATTTTGGTTTATTATTTAATTAATGTTTATTCAGATGAATTATCCTCAGGAATCAATATTTCAAGATTTTTTTTACCTATTTATTTATTTACCAAATTCAAACTATATTAAATATATTTACTTTTGAAAGGACCAGATGGAAATCGAAATCTTCCCTCATTATTACGATTGGCAGGAGCAGGTGGCTCCTATAGGTAATTGTCTCGATTTGGAGAATTTATTGTATTTTTAACCTATGAAATGTCTTTCAATTATTGTTTTGAAACCTCTGAACTTCTAACTGAATTAGATCCACCTAGTTTAATGTTTAAATATAATTTTATATAATTTATTAAATCTTCTTCTAACTTTAATTTCGATTCAATGATTTTTTGTCATGCTAAAACTCCTCAAATTAAATGAACTAAACAAATTGAATTTGATCAATAGCGATTTCATTTATAGAATTTTATATTTGGCCTTTAGTGCTTCTTGATTTTAATGGTTCAAAGCTTTATTGAAACTCGCAACTTGAATTATTTAACTAACTACGATTAAGTTTGTTTTTTTTTTAAATATCCAATAAAAAAACTATACCTTGAAAAAGAATTTTTATCGATAAATTATTCTAATGCAAAAGATGATTTTAAAAAACTCTCTTCAATTATAGCCTAATCATTGTGGTTTGGAATGTTATTACAAAATAGTTCAAATGTATCAAGATTATTTTCCTCCAATTCTTATTCATGTAAAATTTCTAAATTAATAGGTTTTTTGTTTTTATAGATTGGAACCATTCAATTTAATATTATTAATTTATTTAAATAACAGCTTTTAGAAGAAATTTATATTCGATAAATTTTTGAATAAATTCATTTTAGAATGCTTCATTATTATAAATATATTTTATGGAAAAACACAAAAAATTTACTGAAAAATTTATTTTAACAAGGACTTATAATCCGAATACTTATTATTAAACATCATTAATCAAAATTCAATAATATTGGATTTACTAGCTGAATTTAACAATTATTAAAATTAAAAAATTATTCGATGATTAAAATAAATAATAATCTCACTTAGATTAATAAAATATCATTAATATAAATTTTTATCTTTTTTGGGCTAATTTTTTGTTAATCTGAAAATATAAAATATATAAATTTTATGCTATATGAATATAAATTTAAGAAAATGAATATTCTTTTCTATTATATGTTATAAATATTTAGAATTATTTTTTTTATTCTAATATATTGATATAAATATCATTCTTCTTCTTCTACTTCTTCATACCCTAAACCTATCTATTACTCAATTATTTTTCCTAATGTATCATTTTTATCTTATTTTTCATTTTTCCCTTTGGAATCGCCATCTAAATTGAATATATGATCAAGTTTACACTAGTAATTTTATGAAAGTAACTTTGAAAACTTTTAATAAAATTAATTGCTATTTTATGAATGAGGAAACTTTTAAATATATAAAAATTTAATGTTTAAACAATTGCATCCTTTTGCCCTAAATTCCAATTTTCTCTATATTTTTTTATATCGAATTCTGAATTTCCTTAACAGTATAAAAATGTTGCTATTGTACAACAAATTAGATCCTTAAAATGGGAAGCTCTAAGCATATCTGCTCCTTATATTAATTCAACCTGCATTATCATTTTATAATTTCATTATATATATATATATATATAAATATAATTTACAAATGGGATTATAGTCTTTAGACTCTGTGCTTTTTAATAGAATTTAAGCATAATTTCTAAATGTTCTGGTTTTAGGTTTTATTCTAGATTATTTGATTTAATATAGTTAATTTTAATCTTCAGCTTATCAACATTAAATTCACAACTCTCATAAAATTATTTCATCGCTTTTAAAAATTCACCAGTAATTATATCATCAAAAACTATCTCTTACTCTTAATCATAAATTTATAAATTTTTCGCAAATTCAACAATTCTTTAATCAAATTAAACTTTTTCTTTATCTTTGGATACAATTGTGATCATTTGTTTCAATATTATTTATTTATTTATTTATTTTTTCCTTTAATAATTTATATATTTAAAATATTGAAATACGAATGAATGAATACATTGAATAGATGAAAGCTAGGTTCGGTTATTAAAAAAATTTATCAGATAAATGTAATTCTATTTAAGAATTATAAGAGGTATAGTTATTAAACAATCAAGATATTTCGTCTATTGATAGTTAAATATAATAAAATTACTAACAACATTAATATGAAATGGATTAATAAAAAAAAAAAAAATAATAGTCCAGCATCAACATTGATAATTGTATAAATTACTTTTATAATAATAAATAGATAATATGTCTAGCTTTAGCAATCCTGAATTTGATTATGTTGTTAATTAATATAATTTTTATTTATGTTAATTTTATATGAATTTACTCTTTCATCATAAAAAATATAGATTAAATATAATCTATTTAAAAATATTTTAATATTTTATCAAATATAAAAGTAAAATTTTTAGTCAATCTTAAATAAAAGGTAGGGTGCATGGTATTTTATCCTATCTTCTATAGAAAAGTACATATGCATTTTCTGTCATTACTTAATTATTTCTTATCTGATGAACTTATGTATCGTTAAAGTCATACCTAAATTATATTAATGTATATTATTTACCATTTTTTTGTTAAAGGATTTTACGCAAATGCAGTGTAATGACCCCCTCCCAATCCTCCAAAATGATTGGATACGGCAAATAGATCATATTTATAATCGATTTTATCTTCATAATTTATCTAGTTTTTATTTTTATGTTAAATGATATATTTATTGATGTTTAAATTTTATAGGGGAAATTCGACAAGAGCTGTAACTTTGGAGGTTGCCCCATGATGAAAGTATGTACCCTATCCACGGGAAGTTTTAAATCGTTTCAAATGCAATATCAGTATTTTAGGTGCCTTTATAAATCATATCAAATATATATATATATATATATATTTATTTTTATAGGAAACCTTATAAACTTCTAATTTTTTTGAGGCTTACTAATGGGTTCTGCATTTTGAGCAATACCATTCATTTCCTTAACCTAATACCTCTTCCTAGCAAAATTATTCCAAACAATCATTTAGATTGTATAAATTTTGATTACTTTTCATTTATATATTGAATTCACTATCTATACAACGATTGAGTTTGAGTGAATTATATTATATATAACTAGCAAGCTCTATTGTTATTTGGTAGGGATTCTCTTTTTTACCAAATCTATGTTAATTAGATATTGGTAATAGTTAATCTTCGTAAATTACCACATAGGGTAGATTGATTACTTTTTTTTCATTTAAATTGATTAATTCTTAAAATTCTTTTTCTATATTGTTTTCATATTTAGGATTATTGATAACTTAAA
>Ga0102912_1000060_pt1 | contig 13893 bp, 5 predicted proteins | sample Colrivmeta1560A3_FD_78499 | JGI IMG/M metagenome (GOLD analysis project Ga0102912, IMG submission 78499) | Estuarine microbial communities from the Columbia River estuary - metaG 1560A-3 | ecosystem: Environmental > Aquatic > Marine > Intertidal zone > Estuary | place: USA: Columbia River Estuary...
AATAAAATTAATATTTTTTTTCTTATTTTATTTATATAAAGGATATATTTAACTCATGGTAATAATTACAATATATCAATATAAACACCATATTATATTTAAAAAAGGCCAAGAAGAATAATAAACTAAAGAAAAAATAATACGTCCAACGATTGATCAAATAGGAGGATGAATTATAAATTAAGAAAACTGAAAAATAAATCAAAAAATAAGAAGCCACATGGTTAAATGATTTGTAAAATTTAGCAATATCCAATAACGATGACTATGAAGATGAAGATGAGGATAATAAAATGTAATAAGAAGGAATCAATATAAAAAAATCCCTTCTTATGAAAAAAAGAATAAAAAAAAACAAACCAGAAAAAAAATAAACTGTCAAATTAGTGGTAAATAGAACATACAATTTAATTTTCTTTAAAAATCAAATATATAGTAGTCCACATAACCAAACAAAAAGAAATAAACCAGAATGTATATAAACAGAAGAAAGAAAATTGAGCGAAAATAAAGAAAGGCACCTTAACTATATCAAAAAAAAGAACTAGATTTTGATTGATAATATATTTATATTTATATAAATATTGAAACAATATTTAAGATTTTTCTATTTATTATAATTTTTATTAAAAAAATTTAGTTTAAGAGAAATTAGGTCTCTATTAGATGTCGCGATCTTCTTAAACTTCAAAATTAACTTAGATTGAGTTAGAAGAGTAATAGACAATATAGAAATTTAAAAAAGGAATAAAAGAAATAGCATCTGAAGATATAATAAATTCTAAATTATTTGTTTATGTTATCGTATCATACATAATATATGGATCGATTAACTAGTCTGGGAAAATCTTATTAGCAGATAGTTATAATAATAAGAATGGAAAGTTTAGGAATGACTAAGCTGTATACCAAACTCAAGGCAACATTTCGTATTTTTATTATCTTAATTGAATTATTAAATATAGATGGTTATTTTTTTTTTTAACAACACATCTTTTAATACGATATATGCCTCAAATTATTATCAAATTGAAATTTAGAGTAATATTATTTGTTGGATCTATTGGACCTTAATTATTCTTATTGATACCTTATTATAGCGAGGTATGCATGTGTGACTACAATATAAACGAAAACTGCTCAGATATAAAGAAAATATGTTATGAATAAACAATATATGTAATAAGTACTGTAATTGCATCAATTGGTGGCTTATTTTACGGATTATTTATGATTGGAATTTTGTATTATTTGATGAATATATCTAATTAAAAAGAAAAAATTTTATTTATTGGAACGTTTTACTGTGCGTAAGATAATCTTCCTATATTTTTATTTTTTTACAGTTACATTTGCTTATGGATCTCAGGACCTTTGATAGGTGCAGGTATTATGTATTGCGCAAAATTTTAGATAGAAAAATATTACGAATATATATTAATCTTATAAGCTATTTCATCATTATTATTTCTCGGAATCGATGAACCAGTCAAATAGACAAGATTATAAAAAATCAAAAAATAACTACGATCCTATGAAACTATGAAATAAAAAAGCTCAGATAAATTATCAAATAATCTTCTTGATAAAGATATCGAGTAAATTCAATAAGATTAAATAAAATAATTGAACTAGAAAATGGGAAATATAACAATCCAATACTTTTCATTAGAAGGAGATGATTTGGATAAATTAATGAAAGGATCATTTGATATGGTAAATATTATATATTATAATTGTATAATAATATTAGAATTAAGATGGAGTTAAATAAGATATTTTTGATTCTTTAAGTTATTATTAAAAATTAAATGAAACATGGGGAATCTTAAATAAAAAAAAAATTATTTTATTAATTCCATCATTACTAGTTGTTTGTTTTATATAGGCTTCCATATTACTTTATCTTTATAAATTTATGTATGAAGAGTAGGCAACAGATTTTACGAGCGTATTATTATTATAATATATTTGATTGATTCATATTATTTTAGTTTATTTAAAAGGATAGTAATACATTTAAACACGATTGTGGTATAAACGTAACTTTAGAATAATATAAAGATTATGATGACACATAGAAAAATGAAACTATGACCTAAATATTAAATTGTGTGTAAAAATATTCACTGATTGAAACTTTTCGTATTTATGCATACTATGGTGGAGGTCAACTAATTGGATTCTTTATGATTGGAGTAATGGGTGATTTGAAAGATAAAATTAAAATGATAGTTTTTTTTCTACTATTATTATAAATGGGACTGGGGATATGTTGGTTTAATGCAATAGAATAAAGTAGCTTTTACTACTCATCTATTTTGATTGGTATGATATTAGGATTTTGTGAGAATGGTATTATAGTATCCTTAGTGTCAATCATTGCGATTGAATATTTGTTTGTAAATTAAAAATTATTATTAAAATAAATTTTAAAAGCAAATATATATGTTTGATCTACTATTTCTAATCTATAATATTCTTTTAGCAATTGCATCGCTGATTTTAATTATTGCAAACTTTGAATTCTCGAAATTAAGTATAATTTACCTGGAATTTTTAGGTGTTTTATCAATGATCTGCTTATATTTTTATTTTAGATAATTTAAACAAAGAGAAAAATGAATTTAAACCGATTTAATTTTATAGATATATATTTCGATAAACCTATACATACCTAATTTTCTATATCTTTTTATTATTTTTAAATATTCATTATATTATTTTTTTTATTATAAATAATTGATATTATTTGCTAATTAATTTGATAAATATAAAAAAGAGAAAAAATTGAGAATTCAATCATTGGAACCCATTATTTTACAGTTTGGTTATAGAAAAAGCCATATTCAATTTTTTCCTGGCCTTTTGAGCATTAATTTCATAATTTTTAATCTAAATGAAATCTTATATATACATTTACATTTACTATATGCAGTAATTTAAATTAGGTCAACATAATATTCAAATAGATCCCTATTTTTGAACTAGGCTTTCAAAAAATCAATAAATTTAAAAATGACTACTTTTATTGGGCCTAACCCGAAATTAATACTAAATCTTTATAGAACCATAATTGACATATCATAAACAATCTAAATTATCCTAATTATCATGTCATGTCTTTAGACAGAATTTAGATTAGTAGATTCCATATTTTAATTAACAGCTTGGGTGATATTAAATATAGAATTTTAAACATCGAATTATCATACAATATTTTAATATTTTTTAATTATCAATCTGTTATATTGGATTTTATTCTATTTATATTATTTATATTTTTTTTTTAATCATTAATAATGTTTTGATTGTTCTTAGGTTGATGATTTTTCAAAGTTATCAAAATAGGATTCAGAAAAATGGTATTTACAAAACCAATAAGTTATTACCGATCCGAATGCGATAAGGATGCATGAAAAATTTTCTATAAAAGTTAATGGTGCAGTTTTGAAATAATCGCTTCCTTTATATATAATAGCCTATGTACTTATAAATAATATGGTGATTAGGAAAATGAATAATCTATTTTATAGGATTCCTTCAAGTGGATTATATTCATATGGTCCTATTCTACGTGCATTTATAAGATTAATCATTTAAAACAGGCATGTTAGATAGAATATCATTGTAAAATGAACAGCCCATTCAGGTTAGAATTCGCTTCCCACATCATAAATATAATATGACCAAGAGGGTCTGTTATTATAGATTAATTTTAAATATTTTATTATAATAAATAATACTCAATATTGAAAATTGCAGGTGAGAAAAACAGCATAATAATTGTTGCAGAACATTGATAAATACATTATCCGATTATAAGCTTGTATAAATATATATCGATTAAATTTTATTCTGGTCTGAATGGTCTAGTGATTGCAAATATTGTAGTCTGGGGTATTTCTGTCGATAGGGAAATAGCTGGTACTGTATCTTGAACTCTTTTTAAAATATAAAATAATTTTAGATGAATATTAAGAATATTACAAAGCAAGCCAAATAACTTATAAGAACGAGAATGGCTGTTAGTCCAAAACAATGGAGGAGACAATCATAACCAATACACTTGTTATGTAAAATGCTAATTGGAAATAGATAAAGCGTTTAATGTTCAAAAATATATTTCTTCCCCATCCCAAACTGGGCCCAATTCCAGATAATTTATCATTCATAAGAATAATGCCAGAACATTCCTTGGCTACATTTGTAGCCTATTTTATAAATTATATTCATATAGTATAAATTAACAGAATTTCCAGGTGCGACTCCAATTTAAGCTGTCCTAAGACTTCTAACATCATTATTTCCATCTCCAGTATAAGCCATGGTGCATTGGTTAATTTCAATAAGCATTTGAAGGAATTATTGTTTTTGATATTAACTCGCGTCAGCGATTAGAGAAATATTTTTGTTTAATTTTTATATTTACTTAAAATTATATTAATAAATATTATAATTTTTAATTTTATACCTGAAGAGCCTCTTTATCCTCTCTAATTTCCTTTATAAGAGATAGACAATTCGCATCGGTGATTATTGTGTGTTCATAAAATTTTTCTGATGCTTTTAATATTTATCTAATCTTTATTAAGTATTCCTGAAAGTTCAAAACTAGGGGATTAATTCGAATGGTAGATTATATATTTTCATTTATTTTCTTTAGAAAAGGATTTACGCGTTCTCCTATTCCATCGCTATTTGAACTTTAAATTAAAGGATTATTTTCATCATTTTTTGAGTTAATTAATTAATTTTTCTATGAATGAACTTAACTTTGAACTGAAGATTCTAATAATATTTCACTAACACGCTATTTCTCAGAGTTAGCCAATTCATTTGATATTAAAGTTAATGATTTCGCTACGTTTACAGCCGTTAATCGAGTATCACCTGTTATCATTTTTATGTCTATACATGCCTCTTATAAAACCTATATTGTTTACAACGCATCATCCCTCAAATCATCACGTAAGCCTACTAATCCTATAAAAGTAAAATCTTTGGCATCCAACAAATCATTTTAAACATCACTAAATTCATTAACTATAATATCTTTATAGGCAAATCCAGAACATTTTAGTGAATTTTCCGCATATGCATTTATCTATGAATTGATCAATTCGTATCGATCATCATCTAATTATTCAAATTCTATTTATTGAGGTACATATTCATCACCTATTTCATATAAATTTATTGGCCTATAATCATCATTATCTCTAATTTACTTCACTCCAACTTTATTACATTTAATTAGGATGTCTAACGGTTTTCCCTTGATATAAATTCGATTTCGATGGCTGTTTATTTCAATATATGCAGCACTGTAATTATTTCGACCATCGATTTAATTAATAACTTTATGAACTTTTTGTATTACTGAATTACCGTATTCTTTTATAAGTGTATTACCGAAGTTTTCTAAATAAATTAATTGAATTTATTTTTTTATTTTTAATTTATAGAATAAAATATTTAAGTATAAATTTATTTACAATCTAAGAAACTCATTAGAGCCACGTCAATTCTATTACCTGTTCTTATTACAACTTTTTCATTTTCATTTTAATTCTAATCCTATGTTTATATTTCTAATTAATCATTTTTCATGGTTTTCAATTCATCATCCTATTTTATTTATGAGGTATTTGTTGTAATTATGCATTCAGCCAAAATACGCATCAATGGAGAATATTCACCAATAGATTTATGATGATTAACTTCATTACTAAATCCATCAAGGTATATGTATCTAGTGCATATATTATTTTATGTTAAAGTTCCCGTCTTATCAAAGCATATCACATTAACACTACCAAGTATTTAACATGTATGGAGATTTCTTACTACAATACCTTTTTCTTTCATTTAACTTATGGAAAATGCTGTAGACAATGTAACGATCAAGGGCAATCCTTCAGGAATTGATAATACGATTATAAGAAAAGCTGAAACAACATCGTTAAAAATTTCCTGTAAAGTTATTAGAGAAAAGAATTTCTCTTTCAACTCGTGTATCTCTCTAATCATGTATAATTACAAGACAATAAACATAAAAGTTGCAGAAACACATCCTATAAACACTAAGTTTTTTGCTAATACTGTTGTGGAATTTTATAATGGAGTCTTTAACTCTTTTTCTTCTTAGTGATTATTTTTAACTTCTTAATTTTTTTAAAAATTTAAAAATGTATTCTCTCCCACTGCACATACTAAAACAGTACCATATCCTTCAAATATATTACTACCACCTCGCATAAAACATTCATTAGTACTTATAATTTAATTATCATTCACGTTCATGCATGGTCTCTTTTTAAGGCAGTCTGTTAAACCTGTAATCATAGATTCATCTACTTCAACGAAGCTAGATCCTCTCAATAAAATACCATCAAATGTTAATTAATCACCAGGTAAAATTTCTACTATGTCCCCTACTAATATCTTATTCTAATTAAATTTCTATCGTTAGCCATTACGAATAATAGTAAAATATTTAACATCATCTCTTTCTTGTTCCATATACAATTCGATAAATTATTTTTCCTTATTATAATCTGTAGAAGCACCAATTAAAATAACAGCTAATATCTCTACTGCAATACTAAAAGATTAAATCAAACTCTCAAACGGGTCTTCACTTACAAATGCTACAAAAAAAATCAGCAAAGACGCTAAAGCTAATATACGCACACAAAAATCCTCGGTTTACTTATACATAAACGTAACATAGCTAGTTAGTGCAGGAGGCTACACGGTATTATCTCCATATATTTCAATCCTTTTATTTGTTAGAGCTTAATTTTCACAATCAATACCGTCTTTGATATTTGTAAACAACTATTAAGAAAATATATGTATTCCACTTGTAAAATATATAAAAATTAAATTATAATTACCCTTTAGATTAAATAATTTCCTCTGACTTACCTGAATCTATTGATTCTGTTAAGAACAATTCTTAGATCTCCTGAACTGATATATTGAAATCATATCCCCTCTATTCTTTTTCAAAACCTTAATCTTAATCATTAGATTTCTGATTCATATTTTTTTATATATATTTGAATAAAATTAAAATATTCCCGTTTTTAAAATAAAATTTTATATTAAAAAAAAATTAATATTTCATAAAATTATTATTAGACTGATTTATTGATATTTATTAATTTTATTGATTTATAATTCATTCATATTGTTTTTTCCTTTTTCATAATCCATTTTTATTCATGCATTAATTAAAGGTTAAAAATTAGTTTTAACTAAATTGAATAATAGAATCAAACAATACATTAAAATACATAAATTTAATGACCTAATTTAATTTGAAAATTAGGTAAAATATCATTATTTATTCGGTAATTCTAATAAAAATTATAATATAATAGTTTTACGAAATTACTAAAGAATTTCTGACAATCAAATTTCTACTCAATACTTATCATAAATAGAATATTGATTCTAATTATAATATTTCAGGAATTGAATTAATAAAATTTTACATAATTAATATTGTTTTTATAAAGTTTAATTTTAAATTATTCATGGATGAAGAATTCGTAGAGCCATAAATGATAAAACATCAAAAATAAAAAAAATCAGGAGGTTTTGAATCCATGTAATTAATACCATCTGTATACTAGGCAATTAAAAAGAAAGGCTATAACATACCCACTCCTATTTAGAGAAAAGTTTATTATATATATATGATATATGATGATTAAAGACTATACCATTAATAATGGCAGGGCATGACATAGTAGCTGCATCAAAAACTGGTTCAGGTAAAACAGCTGCATTTGTAATACCATTAATGAATAAATTATACGAGCATTGTACTATAGTCGGTATTCGAGGATTAATTATAGTACCAACAAGAGAATTAGCGCTTTAAGTAATAAAATTATAAGATTTAATGATAATATATAATTATGTGCTTTAGACTGCATCGGTAATTAAGCATTTTACAAAATTGTCGAATATTTTATATTCATTGATGGTTGGAGGCCATGGTTTTGAGGGTTAGTTTGAAAGTCTGGCCTAAAATCCAGATATATTGATAGCGACTCCTGGAAGATTGATGTAGCATCTGTTGGAAGGAAGATTGAGTTTAAGTAGGGTAGAAATGGTTATATTTGATGAGGCAGATATGCTTTTTGAGATGGGTTTAGTAGACTAATTAAAAGTATAAATAAGTTTATTTATATATTTTATTTAGAATATTCTTCAATACCTTCCCAAAACTAGATAATCATTGGTTTTCTCTGCAACAATCCCAGAATAATTATCGGGGTTTGCTTAGGTAGGTTTGAAAGATTATATCTATGTAAAATTAGATAAGGAATTCAGTCTCCCTGATAGTATGATGGTCCATTTCCTATTAGTTGCCAATGATCATAAACTTGGAGCACTAATCAACCTGCTTGGTCGTATTGGATTAACAGAGCCTATTATCATATTTGCCTCGACGAAATATATGGTAGACATGGTAACTTACGCTCTGGAAAAATTCGGACTTACGGCTGTTAATATATATGGAAAAATGGATAGTAGGGATCGATAGGAACAATTATAATAATTTAAAAATAACTCAGTTAAAATATTAGTAGTCACTGATTTAGCAAGTAGAGGTATAGATATTCCTTTTGTGTGTAATGTAATTTAATATGATTATCCTTCATAGCCTAAGGTTTTTATACATAGAGCTGGAAGAACAGCCAGAGCTGGTAGACCTGGATCGGTCTATTCATTGATTGCACCAGATGAAGTATTTTTTATTGCTGAAACTATGTTATTTGCGGGTAGGAAACTCGTAAATGCAGGTGAGTAGGATGATGTAAGTAAGGCATTCTATGGAACTGTACCAATTGAATGCTATTAAAATTATCAGGTGAAAATAGAATTTCTATTAAAGGAGGATCCAGAATTTAGTAAACTATCGGATATATCGAGCAAGGCAAATCAAAGGTTCTGCAAGTTAAGGGGAAAAGCTAGTAGAGCTTCTAAAAAGGGATTGGCTGGTTTAAATTTGAAGCTTCCTCATTTGATGTATGCAGATGAAGCCAAGGTAGATAATGATACCTAAGCATTTATTGATGCTATTAGAACTTATAAACCCTAATAAAGTTACCTAGAGATAAAAAAATCTTAACAAATGAAATAGAATAATAAATAAAATGGGGATAAATTTCTCTAAGCAGTGTAGGAGATGAAAAGAGTAGAAATTCTTTCGAAATAATAATAAGCTTTGCGAAAATAAGCTAAATAACTAAATGAAAACAAAAAAAAGAATCAATAAATCAATGATGATGAAAATATAAATAATGATGACGATGATTATTAGAACAGTAATATGGAAGAATTCAATGAAAAAGATGAATTCGATGATGTACTGTTGATAGATCAAGTTTAACCTAAATAATAACACCCAGATAAAAAATCTCATAAAATAGATTATCGACATCCTACTTAATACATGTCATCTTAACCAGATTATTAACGTAGGAATGAATTTGATGATTTGAATAAAATTTAAAACGATGATGTAAATGCTTTCATAGCCGAGGATATGGAAGGGGTGCGAAATTAATAAAAAAAGAATATATGGTAAATAAATTATTATTCCATTATATATATATTATAAGGGACCCAATCAAGAAACGTTATATCTATGCAAAGAAGAATGAATCAGGTCAGATCATCAAAGACCACGATGATATCAAAACAAAAGATGATAAGGGTAAATAAGCATTTTCAAAGTGGAAAAAAAGAAACACAATGACTATTCAAAATGTTGGAGAGAGGGAGGATATTAATATGACCGGTCGTGCTAAGTCTATGTTTTAACGAAGGTAAATGAGGGGTTAGGGTTATTATTTTGACGATATGAAGAAATCATCGAAAGCAACCAACGAACTAAAAAATCAATCACAAATGTTAAAGGTATTTTTCCATCAATTATTTTATAATTTAAATTCAGAGTAAAAAAATTAAGAAAAACCTTCAACTTAAGAACATGGAAAAATCCAAAAGAACGAAAGTTGAATCTAAAATTAGATAATTTAAAAAAGGCTTTAAATAAGACCAGAAACAAAAACGTAAAAATAGATGAAAAAAGAATTCTATTTATATTATTTTGTACAATAGTTATTGTAAAAATCATTAATTTCCAATAAAAATATATATACCTATCATAATATTTTAAAAAATCAATTATTGTATTTAAACATGATAATAGACTAAAACAAAAAAGTGAAAATTATTTTCAGTTAAAAAATTCGCATCATTTTGTTTCTCTAAAATTACTATTTATAATATCTATCTTCATTTTTTGCTTGCTATTACTTATTAACTCAAAAATCTTATTGGTCTCATGTTTATAAACAAATAAGCTGCAAAATTGCCTATTCCAAATAATACTCCATAAAAAAAAGGTTTTATTAATAATTTTTATATCATATGTTTTTTTCCATCATAAATCTCATTTTGATCCATTTAATAATTAAATTATTTTATTTTTATTAAATAAACAAATTTTAAAAATAATTTAATATAATTGATAATAATAAACAATTTAATGGAGAACGATTTTGCTTATGCTAAATTATAAAGCATTATAGGTGAAGAATATTTTGTCAAAAAAGTAAATATAATTTTATTATTAATAATGGATAGATTCCAATAATATTTTAAAATTCTGAAGGTAAATAGCAATATGATACAAAAATAATCAAAACTATAGATATTATAAAATGTCCTTCATTGCCAAGTAAAAAATCATTTTTATTAATAAACTTTAAAAATAGAATAATTAGGAATACTTTACTATGATTGTAATGAATTTCGATTCATATCATTTGTAAAGACTATTATTGATGATTAGCCTATATAATCTGATGAAATTGCTCAATAAATTATTGATAAATTGGATTAAGAACGCTCACTTAAGGTTTTAGATCAATTTGAAAATGAATCGGTGATATTTTAGACTATGGTTAGGATACATTTTCCTTGTTAATCATGCACTCTTCCGCATTTTTTTTATTTTTTATTACCACTTAAGGAGCCTGTTCTAAATATGACCAATACAAAACAAATTAATTGTATATCTAATTTTACTTCATCACGAAATCCATTAAACCCATACTCTAAATAATCGGATAGAATTGTGTATTCTAGATGGAGTTAAGAGGATAGGGATACCTTAAAAAAAATAATATTGCAGTTCGGATATGGCCGTATCGGAATAGTATTTAAATAAGCAAGTAATAGATTCACTAATAAATCTAGACTTGAGATTAGAGCATTCTCAAATGCATTTATTAGATCTCTCTTAGAATTAGTTTAAGCATAACATCCTGATTTGAGATAATTTTTATTAAATATGGTTGAGGAATCGCCAGAGGATATATACATCGAGCCTAATATTCGAGATTGGGATTTATAAAATCTAAAATAAAAATTAGTTTCAGTTGCTAAAAGAATATAACTAATGAGTCGAATCAGGATATTCATTAAAAAGTTCAAAGAAAACTAAATATAAAAAAATTAATCCGAGACCAAAATAATCAATTGGGATTTGCTGCTTAATTTTTTACCAAGTCAAACACTATATTCCTAAAGACCAGCAATATGGTGGACTAGAAAATACGATAGCGATCTTTTACGGGGAGTATATAAATACGGATACACAAATTATAATGCAATAAGATAAGCAGAAGATTTAGGATTTGCTGAATTGGATAAAAGTAAATCATTAATTAATTTATTTATTTTATTTATAATAATATAAAAATTAGCTTCATTGTATCAAGAATTTCCGATACCAGATACATTAAACAAACGAGTAAAAAAATTAATATAGGTTATATTAAAATACGAGGGTGATAACGGTAAAATAGAATTCGGTAATACTATAATATCTGATGAGGAAATCGATTAATCATGGTCAATGGAAGAGAGATAAGCACTATTCGACCTATTATGTGATTATGGAGTTCCAATAGCTCCTGATGGTAGATAGTGTTGGTAAGACTTACGAGATCGTTTAAATATAGTTAATAAAAAAGATAAAAGCATAGGACAACTTGAGCGAATGGTTCAAAACATTCGAATTACTTGTCAACATATGCTAGTAAGATCGAGAAATAAAATAGATGAAGCTTCTAATTCTTAAAGTTTAAGTAGTGATGAATAAGAATTCGTTGAAGTTAACAATAATATCATAAACGAAAGTTCATAAAAAATAAAAGAAGAGCTAGTTATTAACAATTTGTTCTAGATAACATTAGACGATGCTCTCAAATTCAGTAAAAACACAAATTTATTACATTTCATAAGAAAATAAGTAAAAAATAATTTATAAATATTTACAACAATAAAAGGTATTACCATCAGCTTCAACTTTATTTTCACTTCACATCGAAGAAATATAGAAAAATTTAGAACTTTTGTAAAGAGATAATCCAATTTTAATTCATCCAAATTTTAAATTAAAGGAGGATGATATGTATATTTATTAAAATTTATCATTTTATATATATATATATATATATTCAAAACAGTTAATTGATGTAATTAGTATCTCAAAATGGTCTTTCTTCATTAAATGAAATTCACAATTATCCTCCATTTAATACGGAAATACCAACAATAACTTAATCGTAGGCACTCGCAAGAATAGAATGGCTATGTTCATTCTTTAAAAATATTAGAGATTAATGTAAATAGTTTTAAATTTTATCTTTTAAGAAAATCTTAAAAGAAAATCAGAATATAATATTAAGGATGATATTGGGAAGAAAATAAAGATCCCAAACGCAGAAAAAGACCCATTAAGCGGAGAACTAATACTACCGATGCAAGTTAATCAATCACTTAAATTATATAGTCTCGGACGTATCATCCCATTATCAAACTATCATTCAGAACATAATTTATTTCCAGTTGGATATAAAAGTGTTCGAATGTATTCTAGTATGTTTAATAAAGGTTAAAGATGTTAATATACATGCGAAATTTTGGATGGAAGCGATGGGAAACCAATATTTAAGGTAACAAGTGATGAAGATCCAGATAAACCAATTATCAGAAGTTCATGTACAGGATGCTGGGTATATATTTGCTAAAAAGTCAATGAACTTCAAGAACACAAAAAATAAAAGGTAACTATATCTGGTACAGATCGGTTTGGATTGCTTGAACCTAATGTAGCTCGATATCTAGAAGAATTAGTGAACGCTGAGAAATGCCAGAAATACAAATTTAAATATCGAACAGATATTATTCATTAATAGTCATAACAATAGGCATTTCATTGAAAAAATTATGTATTATTTATACAAAAAATAATAATATATCAAAATTAATTTTTAAAAATTCATAATTTTGGTTTTTTTATCGAACAAATATATTTGCATATTTCTAAAATATATTTTCTTAAATAGGTAGCTGTACCTCCTACCATAGCAGCAACAGGTATTCTAAAAGTCAAAACTGTTCCTAGATGCTATCCGATTGCTACCATACTTCCCGCTGCTATTCCACCACCATTTGCTATTGCAGCTGAACTCATTAAACTAGCAGCGTATGAACCACCCTTTATACCCGCCTGAGTAAATCCTACTGCATTGACAGCAGCAACTCCGGATGTACCAACAACGCCGGCTCCTCCAACAATAGCAGATATCTTATTGATAGTTTTATCGACGATACCCTAATTATCATCATCTTAATTATTATTATTAGACTTATCTTTCTTATTTTCCTTACTCATAAATTTTTGTAAATTTTTTAGTATTGCTATTATTGATTTTATTTATAAAATAAATATTTTAAAATTATTTTTTTATAAATTATTTGGATATAAATTAGGTCTGAAAATTTTCATTA
>Ga0102912_1000061_pt1 | contig 13879 bp, 7 predicted proteins | sample Colrivmeta1560A3_FD_78499 | JGI IMG/M metagenome (GOLD analysis project Ga0102912, IMG submission 78499) | Estuarine microbial communities from the Columbia River estuary - metaG 1560A-3 | ecosystem: Environmental > Aquatic > Marine > Intertidal zone > Estuary | place: USA: Columbia River Estuary...
AAGCAGAGGATGGTGAAATTTTATCAAAATAGTATATATTATTAATGATGATTTTTAAGTTTTTCTTAGGCATTATTTCATAAAATTATTTATCATGAATTACTAGGGCATGGAAGTGGTAAATTATTTTAATAGCGCAAAGATGGAACACTAAACTATGATCCCGAAATAGTTAATCCATTAACAGGAATAAAGGTAGGATAGGAGTGTTACAAAGCAAATGATACATGGGGTGGTAAATTTTCAAATCTATCGAATCCTTATGAAGAATGCAGAGCTGATTCAGTTGCTCTCTATTTTTCTTGTTTCAAGAAAGCCTATGAAGTTCTTTAACCGGAGGAAGTATAAAATTGGGAAAATATCAGAACTTGTTTGTTTATAGAGTTTATATACGCTGGTCTATAGGGTATATTATTATTTTATCTTTTAATTTTTATATATTCTTATATATTAGGTTTATAATTTTATCATGTGGATGATAAAAAATGGGGATAGGCTCATACAAATGGTAGATGGGTAATATTTTAAGTACTATTGGAGGCTGGAAATGATATGATACAAATTGAGGAAACTACCAATAATTTCGGTGAGAATTGGTTCAACATTAAATTAAAAACGGAGCTGTTTCATACAATAGGATTTTAGGCAATTTCGGATTTCTTGATAAAACTCTAAGTTTTTAAATCTATTGGCGACTTCGATGGCGCATTCAGTATGTATAATAACTATTCCCAAGTAAGTGATAGATTTTTAAGAATTAGAGATATTATCATACAAAATAAAAAACCAAGAAGATTAGAACTTTAATGTAACCTAAGAAAGAATGAATAAGGTATAAAATATTTCAAATCTAATTTTATTAATTAAAGGTGAATTTGAGTATCTTAAATATTAAGAAGATTTTTCAGGCATTATTTAAAGCTACATTGATAGATTTCCCTTATTCGATAGTCAATTCTATTAAGAGTGGAAAAAATAGAGTGTTTTAATGAAACCGATATTTAAATGAGAAAAATAAATATCATTAAAAAATTATTATTCATAGTAGTAAATCAATTCAAATTTAAATTCAAAATTAAATTTTATTTAAGTTTTAATTCGATTATACTTGGTTGTTAGAGATAACTATATATATATATATATATATAATGTGTAAGAAATAAATCAATATTATATTACCTCTCATTCCCATCAAATATAAGTCGTCATAATAGAATCCAATGAACTATTCTATTTATTATATATATAAAAAAAATATATACATTGAATTTCTTGGTTTAAGCTATTTCCCTAATTATTACTTCGATAGTATTAGTAATTTTCATCTTTCCCATGCATTTAAAAATCATATTTATTTTCAATAGTCTAATAAATAATTAAAAATAGCTACAAGATACTTCTGGAATATATGGAGCCAACATTTCTTATCGGAGAAATAAATTCCAATTAAATCCACTAAACCAGCAATGATTCTTTATTTAAACAATACCTAATCTTTTGCTTGAATCTACTTTTATTAACTAAGCATTTTAAAAAAAATTACTTTATATTTGAAATTATTTTTACTCTATTAATGAAATCCGCAGATTCGAGTGACCAATTATTAGGTACTTAATTTTTTGAAATCTGTACTTCTTTTGTTAAAAAGAATGCTTTAGCTTCTTCCTTTGTTTTTATGGTATAAGGTCTATTACCCATCATTAATTCATAACATATAACACCTAGGGCATAATAGTCCTGACTAAATTTATTTTTTTATTGGAAAAAGATTTCTGGTGCTATTTTGTTATTATAATTTGTTTTTTAATTTTAAATTTAAAATACCTATATAATTCAACGTACCCGCGATTTCTTATTCGTCTTCTTCTTCATTATTTTTATTTTCTTCAAAAATTTTCGCTATTCCAAAATCAATTAATTTAACATAGCCTCTTTTATCGAAAACTAAATTTTCTGGTTTAATATCATTGTGTATAATTTTTTTTTAAAACAGATGATTTAGAGCGGCATATACGCAAGCAGCTATAAAGCCTTTATTTTTTTTTAGAATTAAAATGAAAATATATCATAATACTGAGAAAAAAATTTAGAAAATACGTGTTTACTATTCATTAAAATGTATTTAGTTATTTAAATGATATCGCAAATCACAACCAGATAGTAATTCAGTGGTTAAAAATAAATTTTCATTGTTCTAGAAGGAACAGCACAAATTAGCTATAAATGGATTATTTAATTGGCTTAGAATTTATTTTTCTCTCATAACATTTTTTATATAATTTTTTTAATTTAGACTATAATTTATTGAGGATTTTTTTTTAATTACTTCCTTTTATTCATAATTTTCATTGAAAAGTACATTTGGGTTTTCAAAAACTATACTTTCCATACCTTTCCAAAAGCACCTCTACCAATTTTAAACAAGAATTTAAAGTCTTTCTCCATAATTTAACCTTTTATTTCAATTAATAATTTTAAAAAAAACATGATTTGACAGTTTACCTTCATTTTGTAAATCCAAATTAATTTATTTATGTTTTTCATTTATCTTCAACTTTTGATTAAAATTAATTATCTCTTCATCAATTAATTCTTTAACTGACCTTGGCGAGCTATAGAATTAAGGGGACCTACTATTTTAAGGGCTCATTGCTCTCTTTATATTTATTTTCACTAAACTTGTTGCTTAAATGTTACTTATATTTGAACAATTTAAATTATTTTGATGTTTTAAAGAATTATCTACCAAACTTCCATCAAAAAATTTACTCTTAGATGTTATAAAATAATATATTTTTTAAAAAAATACATAAGTTTATTTTCCATCTATAGATTTTTAATTCAAATTCATCATCTAATACTTAATTTTTTTTATTTTAAATTACTAGTTTGAATTTTCTTATTTTTTCGATGCCTCCTCCTACTCTTCTTCGGCTTATTTTCTTTATTAATTTGTATAAATTCTGCAATGATTTAGGTCATTAAGAAAAATAATAAACCTTCCTCTTGAGGTAGAGTTTGCTCTCTTAAAATCATTATTTTATTAAGTTTTTTATAACGAATTAGATTCTTATTTTATTAAAGCTCGACCTCGTTCTCTTGTTATTTAATGTACAAAAAAATTCATTGTTTTAAAAAATTTGTTTTATTTTTAACTCTTTAATAAATTATAATTTTTAATATTCGTGAAAAAATATAGGATGACTTAAGTAGAAGAATAAATTGAATTAAATTAAGTCGAAGCAAACTAAACTTTTGAATCTCTCGGAGTAAATTCTCAATTTTTAATAATAAAATAAAAGGTTTGTAAAGAATTACTAGCTTCATGTGATCGATTGGGTTATAAAACACCTACATTAATATAAGTACAGTCACTTCCTTATACTTTGTAAAAGGTAATATTATATAAATTTGATGAATAATAAATAATTTAATAATTACAAGAGAGACATAATAGCATTAGCAGAGACGGGTTCAGGTAAGACATTAGCATTTGCGCTCCCAATTTTATAAAATTTACTTGAAACACCATTTCCGTATTTTGCTTTAATACTATCACCAACAAGAGAATTGTGTGTTTAAATACATGAACATTTTGAGGCAATCGGTACCTCGATAGGCTTGAAATCAGTAGTGATACTTGGGGGATTGTAATTTTTAATGATTAAAAATTTATAATTTACTAATTATTTTGCTAATAATAAAATAGAGATCCTATGACCTAAGCTAACGCATTAGCATAAAAGCCACATATTATAATTGGTACGCCTGGCAAAATATTATATCATTTAGAGAATACAAAAGGATTTCACCTAAAAAATCTTAAATATTTAGTTTTTAAATTTAGTTTTTTTTTATGAAAAATATTTATATTATATAAATAGGTTCTTGATGAAGCTGATAAATTATTAAACATGGATTTTGAAAGAGAAATTAACGCAATTTTAGATATTATTCCAAAAACAAGGTCTACATTTTTATTTTCAGCCACGATGACCAATAAAGTGAGTAAACTACAGAGGGCATCATTAAAGGATCCTGTTAAAGTGGAAGTATCAACTAAGTTTTTTTTTTTATTTTAATTTCATTAAAATTAAACTTTAACTTGAAAATTTACTCTATATAAGATATTAAACAGTTTCAACATTGAGTTAATATTATTTGTTTATACCTATGAAATATAGAGAATGCTATTTAGTATATCTACTAAATGAATTTGCAGGTCAAACATCTATTCTTTTTGTTTCCACATGTATTAATGCTCTTAAGTATAATAATATAATTTTAATTTGATTTTAAATTAGAACCACTTTAATGCTTCGTAATCTAGGTTTTGAAGCCATAACTATACATGGTCAAATGAGTCAAATGAAAAGATTAGGATCATTTAATAAATTTAAAAGCAGAGAAAAAAATATACTTGTTGCAACAGATGTCGCTTCAAGGTTTATTATTTAATATTATAATTTATATAACTTTTAATTAATTTAAATAGAGGTCTAGATATACCATTTGTTGATCTAGTTATCAATATAGATATTCCATAAAATACAAAAGATTATATTCATAGAGTTGGCAGAACAGCAAGAGCAGGTATAAATATTAATAGATCGTTTATTCATTTAAAATAGGAAAGTCTGGAAAGGCAATTAGTTTAGTAACTTAGTATGATATCGAATAATACTAAAAAATAGAATAGCTTTTAGAAAAAAAACTTGATCCTTTCAGTGTAAATGAATAGGAAGCATTAGTTTTCTATGAAAGAGTTTAAGAGGCTTCAGTAATATAATAAATAATTTAATTAAACATATATTTTATTTTAAAATAATTAATACCATAAATAGAGGATAGGAAACTAAGAACTAAAAGAACTTATGGATAAAAGAAACAATAAAGATACATTGGATGATATGGATAATTAGGAGGAGTAATAAAATCATAGAAAAGGTAAAGGAAAAGGTAAAGGAAATGCATTATTAGAAATAAATGAAAAAAAAAAGTATTAATTCATTATTGTTTATATATATATATATATATTTAGCTTTAGTAAGAATGGACGAAAGGGAATATAGATGAACGGGAAAAAATAGAATAAAAATAAACGCATAAAATTAGATATATGATAGAGTTTTTATATATAATATGTATATATATATATATATATAAATATAAATATATAAATCATACATTAATTAATAAAGTATGGGTGGGTAATCAGAAAAGAAAATTTAAGAAAATAAGAAAAAGTAGATTGGTCTTTATTTCTATCCAACCGTCCTCGGTTTTGTATTGTATAGCATTTTCAACTTTCTTAATGGATCAATAATGACTTTCAGCGGTTAATTAAATTTTAATTTTGAAAAACTATATATAAGGTGGTTCATTATATGTTTTCTTATAGTTAGTAAGTTTTATTTGCTATAAGCAAATCGATAAATCTCTTGAACATGGATTGAAGATTGAAGCTTATTCATATTATATAGATATACTTGTCCTCAATCTCATTGTTCAAGTAATAATTAAATTAAACCATTGAATTTATAGATAGGATCATTGATATCAGAATATTTTTTATATCTCTATCTAATCTTACCAGCAATCTTATTTTACTATCTATTTTCTATGTGCTTTAAATGGGCCAGCAATGTAGAATATGAAGAATCCAAATAAGTAGGAAAAAAAGACAAAAAGAAAGAAAAGGTACATATAAATTTAATAAAATAATATTTTTTTTTTAGGTTAAATATATGAAAAATTGATTATATTATGTGGGTTATATAAATTTATTTTTAATATTATATCGTGATAAACCAAAGTTTATTAATCTACACAAATACTTATATTTATAATATATTTCACAGAGTAACCTCGCATAGAAAATCGACCATCTTGGAGGGATCGGAATTAGGGTGAAATTTTTATGAAAATGTTATCAATCTTTTTATTGACTGAATATACTTTCTTTGTGTTTCATCATTTAAAATATGTGCAATTTAAGAGCTGAATATTTTTGCTCTCCCAGATCTTTCGTGAATACCAACCATAGTTACTCCCATTGCTTAAAATTATTATAAATTTAAAAAATAAATGAATAGATTTATTTACGCCATGGGGCATTTCCGATAGCTAATTCTAAATATTTATCATGTGCTCTTACATATTCCTTCAAGATGCAATATCTGATTATGCAATAAAGAGAGTTCAAAATTTCCTCATTAATTTTCTTTTTTAAAATAGAAATATATTTAGATATAAAAATACTCTTTTCTTTAGCATTTCTGCTAATGGTTTTATGTAATCAAAGCTTTAACTGTATATCCCAATCGCCTTAGATCCTTCTAGGCTTCGTTTTTTTGTCTCATTGTCATATTTTTCCTAATTTATTTTAATTTATAAAAAAACTTTATGTATAAATATTAAATACCATCAATTTCAATTCCCATTGTTTTAGTATATTCTTGCACCACACATATACATCATCGCATTTGCTTTCATAGGTTCCTTCTTTAAGTAATTCCATTTCAAACTCTCGTGCTTATCTATGTTAATAATGTTTTTAGGGATTTACTATTTAATCCTCCTATTTATTCAACTTATTCAGGAATACTTATATACTTTCATCTTAAGCTTACATTCGCTGATTCATTTCCTCAGCTGTTAATTTTCTAAATACTTAGACTTCCTTACCTTTAAAAAGATGATATTAACATTATTTTTTTATTATCAATATAAATTACCTTCTGTTTAATCACCTACTTCATATGTAGATTCAAATAAATGAACCTCACATTATTGTAGACGCTTATATCTTTACCAATCTGTTTCACCAAAATAAGTAACTACTTCTTACAACTATCTTAACCTTTATGCCACTTCCTTCTTTTCAGTTGGAGGTTTTGGTTCATAATCATCTGCATCATAAAGCTTAGGTGATAAAATCTCTGGTGTTTTAGGCTAGTTTGCATTATAAGCTGCATTCAATGATGTTATATATAATCGTTTTTACACCAATGAATCTTTATCTATCTCTTTTTTCTAATAATAATTATCATAGATCTTAATCTTTTTTATTAATCTATCTTCCTATGTTTATTTTTAAAATCAGAATTAATTATTATTACAGTTATTTTATCGATTTTCTCACCCTCTGTCCTTTATTATTCCTTAATTTATTTATTTACATCACCGATCTTTTACCAAGTCTTATTTTAAACACTTTTTTTCTTTTCATACAATTCTTTCAAATTATCCATCGATTTAATTATAAATAATAAAATTAATTTATAATATGAAATGAAATTTTTTATAATTATTTAAATTTAGTATAAGTTTTGCTGCTTTTCCCGAATTTAAATAAACTTTAAAATATATTCAATATAAAAATAATAATAATAATTATAATTATAAAATCAGTGTATATTTACAGTTGAGGATAATTCTTGAGGATTCCTATCATACCAATTATAAATAATAGGATTCCTTTTTTTTTTTGTGTCGACTAAATTCAAAAAATTTACTAAAACTGTGCGTTGAAAATTTTATGCATAAACTTGGAAGGTAATTATTAAATCATTATAACTAGTATTTTTCCATTGTATGATGAAGTTACACGGGAAAGGACGTTCCATTGATCTTAATAACTCAAATGGTCGATCTTTAATTCTGACTGCTGACTTCGGGTAACCTGGATTTATATCAAAGCTAACAGAATTTATTTAGTTTTATGGATCTTTAATGAATGCATTAAAATTAATTTTATTGTCTTTTTATTCGGCGTTGTTACCGAAAATGACAAAGATTTAATTTTTTTTCAACAGATGCTTATTGATTTTAATAGGCGTGTTGATAGGCTTTTAACATGATATTACGGGACACCAATTCGAATTAATGTCAAGTGTACCCAACGAACAATTGTAGCATATAATATGATTACATATTTTGATGTAAAATGTTTTATCTTCATTTTTCAAAATGTTATCACATATACCACAATTTTACGGTATAACCAATATTTTCTGAGGGATTGCAGTTATTTATTAATTTTTTTTAATCGCTTAGTTTTCTAGGGTGCTTTGATGAGCTTAAAAAATTTAATCAAGATCCTAAGACCAATTTTGCTCTCTGCCATAGGGTTTTATCCAACTTAGAACACCACCATGAAGCTTCATATTATTTGATAATTATAGGGGAATTTTGTCTTGGTTCAATTATAGCCCTGATAAATAACTTTCTTAATCATAGGTGCTGAATAATTTTAATATATAATTGACAAAATTCTATTTTAAATAATTAGGATCTTATGAGTTAGAAAACTCATAGTACCATGAATGTTTAATAATTTTTTATACTATCCTACCAATTTTAACTGGATGTCCTTCATCTTCTGTATCATAAACTAGTATACAAGGTTATTTAATGGTAGTGAATCGATAGGGGTCATGTGAGACAGGATCCATTACAGAAAAATAATCGCATATGGTAGGATCCTAGTATATGCTATTAAAAATTGATGCAGCTCCCTAACTCGAGCCTATTAAGCAATAAGCTTTTTAATAACCTAATTTAACTATAATTTCTTTTATAAATTCGCACGGATACGATCGAATTGTTTGCTTGTCTCCACTAGATCTTCCATAGCCAGGGCAATCTATTGCCACATAAAAATATTAATTGCATTATTAAAGAAACTAATAAGTAAAATAATTCCAATACATTGATGAATTCTCAGGCCCTGATCCATGTATAAACAGAATAAGCTATCCGTTATGACCAGATATTCTAGCGAAAATATCACCATAATTAGTCTAAATTTTAATTGTTTTCCTATTGAACGGTAAATTATCCTCATAATCATTGTGCATTGGATCATGAATTTTTTATATCTCCATCTGAACGAAATTTTTCGTCTTAATTTTACTTGCCAATTGGGCATACTTCAATGTGTTAATTGTTTCCAAAATATCATTTTCATCTGGGCTAACATGGGTCAAAAAGTATGTTTTTGAATTGCCAATTAATACATTTTACAAAATTCTTGTTAATGTAGAATCTCTAAATGGAATAAAATCGTCTTTTTTTTGTATGGCATTAAAAACTCTATGTAAGTGAAATAGATCAGAGTTTATATTTAATGCCTCTTTTAAATGAAGATCTTTAACATTAGACCTAGTTATATCTTCACTGCCAGCTAAATCTATCAAATTCAAGATGCCATTATAACTTTAAAATTTATTATTTTATATTTTAATTCGTTTCTCAATTTGTATGCTTAAAATCAAATGAGATCTAGAACTATGCTCATTCATTTGAGTCTAACAAGTTACTCTTTTTTATCCACATTGAGATACAATTTTTAAAATTTCTTCTGTCGATGTAACCTCTGTATAAATCAATTGTGAAACATCTATCCCCAAATTATTCCCACTCTAAAGATCTTTTATCCTATTCTGATATAATTCATAAAAACCCACACTCAACCTAAACTCTTCATTTCTCCTAGCTATTTATGAAAATAAAGTACTACATACCCTAGGAATTATTCCCATCAATTATAAATTCTTACTTATTTAACCCTTAGGTCCTAGCATGGAATGTGTTTTTCCGCTAGCTGTTTGTCCGTAGGCAAATATGGTAGAATTAAAACCATCCAATATCTATTTTATCCCACTCCAAATATACTCAAATACTTCCTCTTACTGAGTTTCCATTGGAAATATCTTTATAGCATTATTTTCTAGATTAATTGGTAGCTAATAAATAATTTCACCCTGATCCTGTTTTTACTATAAAAATGGACGAATCCTCACCATTACTTCAACACCTATCAATTAGCTGGTATTATTCATGTTTTAAAATAAATTATTTGAATATATTATTATATTATAATATATTATATTATATTATATTATATAAATTTATATATTTTATTCATAATTATTTTAAGTTATATATATATAAAATTATATAATATAAAATGTAAACAACAGCTAAGGAAATGAAATTATTGTCAAAGAGATTTTTTGGAAATAAATATTTTTTCATAGAGCATTTTAATAAGTTACGAAATTCTATTGATGACTTAGAGTAGGTTACAAAAGTATTAGTTAATTGCTATCCTGATTATTGTAATTCATTAATAGCTATTGGTACTTCATTGTTATTTTTTCAATTTATCAATAAATTTAAGATTAAGAAATATTCAACATATTTATTAACTATATTGTAATTTAATTGAATTACTCTTTAGAAAATAAATTCAATTTCGAAAAAACAACATGTTTGATTGAAATTTCAGTCTATATTTTTACAAAAGCTTGGGAAAAAAGATGGAATAAAGATAAAACTTTTGAGGAACTTAAATAAGTTCTTGTAAGGCATTCCTTATTTCGGTAGCTGTTATATAATTTTATATATTTTCAAAAAATTAACAGCCCACCTCATAGTGTATATATCTTTAACTTAGAGGACATTAAGAATATTTCTAATAACTTTTTAATCACATTTTTCCGATATTACAGGGCTTATTTTTTTGCATTTACTCCTCTTGTTGACTTAGTTGTTCACACAAGGGCAGTGTAAATATTTAAAGATGCACGTGAAGAGGAGTTAGAAGCAATGAGAAAAGAGGGCGAGAAATATGACTAAATTATAGATTAGGATCTTATGAAATAGTATATATTAAACCAAAATTAAAAATAATTTCACAAAGACTGATGGAGGGAAATTCTATTCATAATGTATCACCATAGAAAAAATCAGAAATTGCTAGATTGAAAGCTGAATAGGAGCTAAAGGAGAGGGTTGAGAGGATCTTAAAGAATAAGTTGGAAGAGCTAGAATAATAATATGTAGAAAAGATGAAAAATTAAGACCAAGAATTTATTCAAAAAGTAGACGAATTAAAGCATCCAAAAAAGAAATGAATTCTATTGGATTAACATTATTATTTTTATAATTTTTATTGATATATGTTTCAAACGGTATTAAACTTAAAATTATTATCATTATTATTATTATGTTAATTATTTTTCAAAATAAATTAAAATTTAATCAATATAAATTTGTTGAGATCAAATCAAAAAGCAACATATTCCTATTTTTTAAATTCAGAACTAACCTATGATTATCTAGATATTCTTTAGAAAAACGAGGACTTCTTCTCTTGCTTTTTCTCTGATATTCTTTTTACAAATTATTCAGAACTATCTGGTTATATATTAATTGATTCATTTCCTTTCACCAGAGAATTATCCATATCTAGTACTTAAACATCCTCTAGTATCATACCTTTACAAACCGGTATAATCACAAATATATAAGGTATGGTAAAATTAGGTACTAATTAAAGCAATTGTATTATAAGTATTATAGCATTTGCAAGAGGAGTATTTCCTTACTTTATTTATAGAAATTAAAATTAAAATATTTTACATAACTATATTTGCTCAAACATTTTATTTAATCATCTATGTAAATTTCCCTTAGAATTTTAATAATAGTTCTAAATATTGTAGTTATAAAAATTGTTAGAATGAGCAATTTAACTTGTTTGATTATTTCTATAATTTATGATTCTTCCATGAATTCTTTTGCAAACGTAGTCCTCTTATTCCTTCCAATGTTCTGAGCACGAATGTGTGATAAAAAACTTATGATTTTTATAATATCTATTTAAAAATTTCATCGTTACTTTATCAATTTCGAACCAAAAATTAAACTAACTAATAGTACTATATTCTATTGTGACATATAAAATATATAAAGAATATCTTTTTATTTATTGTTCAACACATTTATATATATACATATAATATATTTTTTATATAATATTATTTTATTCCATATAATTTACTAAATTTTGAATTGCACTATATAGATATTACATCAAAAGATGCCAATATTGTTAGAATTATCACAGCCAAAATATTTAAAGCTAATATTAAAATGAATCTTTTATTTTTTACATTAATTCAAATTAATTACTTAAAGTTTTGTTTTTTATTCTGTAAATTTCTATGTACGGAGATCAGAAAAAATGCAATAAGCAAAAATGTCAATGTGCCAATCATTGTACTAAATGCATCCAATATCGTACTAGGCAGAAAAAGGTTATCTACAAATATATAAATCGACCAAAATAAAGTAAGAATCAAGGGAAATAAATCGTTAATTTATGTGTAATACTAGCTATTCTTAAGTTTTATTAAACTAAATAAAGAAAAAAATATAGCCAAAATTGCTATAGCTCCTATAATGAAATAACTTTTATAAATAACGATTAAGTAATTTACTTAATGCATTAAAATTACTGTAATCCGCAATTTTTATAACTTTAGTCAATCATTATAATTAATTTTTATAGATAAAGATTGAATAATATTAACAAATATTATGATCCTGGATAATTTTTTTTTATTTAAAAACTTAATTTATAATCAAAAATTACATTTACTTGATAAATTTGATTAAATTTTATAAATATATATATTTTGATTAAATTATATATATATGTAACAATAGATAATTATCCCTTGAAATTTAAATATCCTTTTGGATTATATTTTTTTATTTTTAAATATATGTTTAGTGATGAAGATATTGAAAATAATCTATAATAATTATATTAAATATAGGAATTAGAGAAAATTGGAGCAGGAAACTTTGGGAATGTGTATAAAGTATTTGATAACTCAGATTAAACTATATGTGCTGTTAAAGTAAAAATATAATTGTTGTATATATGTGAAAAAACTAAATAACATACTTAATTAAATTTTTTATTTCTAAAAAATCCTAAAAAAATTTACAACTTTTTCCGGCTTACTATAATTACATATTTTTATATAAATGTAGAGTTTAAAAAATTTATTTTTATATAAAGCTATATTTATTTATTTTCATTTATAGGTAATATCTAAATCATTAATAAAAGATGCTCATTTAGAATAATCTATATTGTAATCGTTACAACATGAATAAATAATTTAATTCAAACGAGTAAAATATTTTAGCTTAAATAAATTATGATAGTTTTATGAAAATAAACAAAATATATATAAGATAATGGAATTAATGTAAGGGGGTTCATTAAGTTCTTTTATAGATAAAAGAAAAAAATAAAACCAATTGATCACAGATGAAGAAGCATCGGTAATTGTTAAACAAATATTATAGGCTATTTAATATCTTCATCAAAAACAAATAGTACATCGAGACCTTAAACCAGGTATAATTACTTTTTAATTTATTTAAAATATAAATTATGCAGAAAATATACTATTAGCTTATGAAAATGATATTTTAAGTGTTAAAATTGCTGATTTTGGTTTAAGCTTTAAATTTTAAGATGATGGGTTTAGATTACTTACACAAAGATGTGGAACAATTATATATATGGCCCCCGAACAGGTCAGTAATAAATAATACGGAAAGGTTTTTGCTCAAAAATCGATTTTATATATATTATATTACAATATATGATAAAGCCTGTAGATTTATGGAGTTGCGGTATTATGATGTATTAGCTGATAACTATGGGTGATCATCCTTTTTATACATCAAATAGCGATACAAAAGAAAAAATAATTGAAAGAATTTTGAACCCATAATGGAATTTCGAGTAGTTTTCCGAGTAATTAATATTTTTGTTAGTTTATTAAAATAAATATAGGATTGCTAGGAATTTTCTTTTGAAAATGACAACATAATCATAAAGTGAAAGATATAATTCTAGTTAGGCATTATCTCATCCATGGATAACGCGTAAATTTGATGATGAAATACCTTTAACTTTTGATTAAAGACGATCTATTTTCGAAAAGAAATAGAAATTATTAATTGTAAGTAAAATAAATACATTAATGTTTATTAGTTAATTAAG
>Ga0102912_1000065_pt1 | contig 13446 bp, 9 predicted proteins | sample Colrivmeta1560A3_FD_78499 | JGI IMG/M metagenome (GOLD analysis project Ga0102912, IMG submission 78499) | Estuarine microbial communities from the Columbia River estuary - metaG 1560A-3 | ecosystem: Environmental > Aquatic > Marine > Intertidal zone > Estuary | place: USA: Columbia River Estuary...
TAAAATAATAATAATATTAATAATTAAGAAAATACCAAATCAGCGATTTTTTTATCTAATCTCTACTTTTCCTAATCATTAAACAATACCTGCTCATTTTTATTTAATTTCAGATTTTTTAGTATATTGAGTCCTTTGTGCATTACAGGAAAACATGATATCAAAAAATTAGTTTCTTATATTTCACTCATCTCAGCTTTATAGCATTTTAGGACATCATCATCTTTAGAAATATCGCTTAGGCGAATCATAACCAATGAAATCTCTTCTTCCATAAAAATACCTGGATTATCTTCAGGATCTTGGAGGGTTTTCTATGAATCGGTATAGTTGAATTAAACCCATGGGTTTCTACCATCTATGCTTATAGCTTTAAGCTTAAAGAATGCATCTTTCTGTACATACTATGCAGATTGACTGATGATAATTAAATGATAAAATAGAAAAGAAAAAAAAAATAAAATGATACGAATCAGTCATTGAGGAGGGTAATGGACAGAATGAAAATAAACTATGACTATTTTTAGAGTTATCTGCTAAATAGAAGCAAGAATCGTCACCATTGGAATTCGGTGTTTTGATTGCTAGATACTTACCGAGAGAAAAATGCCTCAATCGTATTGGTTGACCCCATTCAACAATTCCACCTTATTTTAAATCATCATTTTCAATATACCACATACCGTTTGTATTACCATTAAATTCTTTTACATGATCACTGGATTGGGATTGAAGATTAATAACAATATCATCAGTTGTATTTTTAAGCGTTACTAAAATGGAATCAGATTCTAAATGATGGATCCATAATATATCACCATAGCAAATTAAATTATCATTGTTAACATGTTCACTGAATATACGCATTGTCCATTAAGATTTGGATTCCAATGATAGATTAGCTTCCCGTTTACCAGATTTATCCTTATCCTCTAAACTCCCATAATTTTAAAATTAATCGGGTTTTAAATTATATTATAATTATTCCATGTCGTGTTTGGTTTAGAATTATAATGGATCTAATATATTATTAGGAACTGGTTCTTAAATATTTTCAGGATCTAACTATTTAGATGTTTTAAATTTTTTTTATGTCTAAATTATTTTTGACTATAAGATATTACTAGTGGGAAAGTTAAACATAGTACGAGCCTTCAATAATTTTTGATTATCAAACTTTTTTTCTTATACACTCTTATGTAAATATGGTTTAATTCCAATGTAAATGTTATTCAATACTATATATAATGGGTCACCAGCATAAATAAACCCATCCGAATAATTTTAATGTTAGTAAACAGGAGCAAATTTAAATTAAGTACACTCAGATGGAAATTCATTTAAATTCAATTTAAAATTTTCTTTTTCAATATCTTATTATATAATAATAAGAATAATAATAAAGAATTACCAGCCTCTTAATAATTACATGCAAGAAATTTATTACTAGCAACATGTAAAAATTATACAGATTAATCATAAGTTATAGCATTATTTTTTGTTTTTTCAGTTGATTCTATATTCATCTTATATTCCAATATTACCTTTTCTTCTATATCATCTAGCTTTTACTATCTCTCCTCATCATCCAATTAATTCTTTTTAAAATCCGATTAAATTCTACATGCTTATTCTAATCGAGAAGTCACAAATGATGGATAAAGCTAAAATAAAGATTAAAAGAATATACATCCAGCACCCAACTTTTTTTAATCAACTTCCAAAATCTTTATTTATTTTTTGTAATAAGTTATTTTAACAGATAATTAAAATTACCTGGGCCTTAGTTTTACTAAATCCATCACCACATATACACATAACCTATTAATCCTATGGATTTATACTAATTGTTTAACCATATCTCAATATTTTATTCTAATCACTTTTTTACATTTTAAAATAAATAAAATAAAAAAATTAAAATTATCAATATGTATTCTTACTATGGATAATAATATATTTTTGATAATTGTTAAATTATAATTGATAGGATAGTTAGAAAAAAAATTTGAATTTGCTATTATAATTTGAAAATTTTATATTAATATTTCAATGAAATTATATATAACTTTAATGTAATTTTCTTTTTTATTTCGTTTCATTAAAATATTTTCCAAAAACGCAAATTTTTTTTTATTTTTACATCAATATAAAAAATATAAAAATGAATAAATTTATAATCAGTTTTTTGATTAGTATTATATCGATCAATGCTGTGTTTGTTAGAAGAGGTCTCTCTGATCCAAATTTAGCTGTATATAGTCAATTAGAAGAGATTGAAGAAACCTAAATGGGAAAAAAACTTCTTGATACAATATCCTTGTAAATGAAAAATAAAGCACCATTGAGTGAGATTGCTACAATGTTACAAGATTTAAGATAAAATTTAATTTAGCAGCAACAAGAGGTATATATAAACAACAAATAAAATAATAAAAAAATGTTGTTTTAATTGTTATAAAGGCTGATAAAAAATTTTCTATCGATAATTCTGAAAGTTAAAATCAAATTTCTAGTTATGATAGACGAATAGATTATGCTACCAATGAGATGAATGGTTCATAAAATGAAATTACCGCCCTTGTTTCATTAAAATCAAACCTAGAAAATGAAATAAAAAATAAATAACTATAAATTGATGTATTAAATTCACAAGAAATCACCCTAACAACGTAAAGGGAAAATAATGCCAAAGTCTATTAAGAAAGAGCTATCCAAAATCCTAAAGTCATAGAAGTCCTAGAATTTTTAGCATCCAAACTATCATCAACTCAAACAGGAGCAGAATCAGAAACTGTTGTAAAAGAACTCAATAGAATAGGAGCCGATAACCCAATACTAGCACTAGTACAACTTGCATCAACATTTCCACCAGAAAAATTATAATCAATAAACCAAAAAATATCAGAATTAAAAGCCTCCATGACACAATCCAACATACTATTCACCGAAGCCGAAACATAAGCACAAAACAATTTTGATAGCCTAAAACAAGAAATTAATGAATAAAGAGAAGCCATGTATTTATATATATATATAATTGAATTATAATTTCATTTTGTTTAGAACTTCGGCTAAATTTGAATTCTCATAGAGGCTAATTTAAACAACATAATAATTGAATATGTAGAGGAAGCGAAAGTAGGAATCATAGAAAGAAATAGAAACAGCTAATATTGGTAAAACATAAAAGAATGAAGAGTGGTAATTGTATAAAGAGTAGTATGATGTTGATGCATAACATAGGGGCGAGGAGATTAATACTGTCAAAATGGTAGAAGAAATTCTGGCTACGAAAATCGAGGGAGCTTCTAGTTATTTGTAAGAAAGAATAGTAGCGTGAAAAAATTAGAACTATATTTTTTTTATTTTTTTTTTGTTATAAAATTAAAAAAAAAAATCGATTTAATAAAAACTTAATTTTTTTAAAAAATTTGTTAATGAAACGATCATATCGCATAAACTAAGTGCTTGAACAATTATATGAGATGGATAAATTATTAGGGGGAACTAGCAAATAAAAGATGACGAAAAAAAAATGCTAAGAATTCGATTAAATTAGAGATGATGTTTCTTAATAGTTAATTAAGATTGAATAACTATAATAATAAAGAGACAGTCGAATAAATAAATTTGGAAATGATGCAAACACTATATTATTAAGTAATATATTTTTTATAAAAACTTAATGATGATATTATTTATTGATTTAATATAATTTTAAAAATTTATAAAATATAAAAAATAGGTTCATAAATAAGGGATTATTTGCTATAGATCAATTAAGATATATTATTGCTACAACAAACTCTTATTCGATATATAAAAAAACCAAAAGTATTTAAAAAACATCAATATCACTAAGAAATATTCATAAGAAATAATCTAAAATTATCAGTAACAGATACAGGTGATAAAAAATTCTACGAAATAATTAAAGTCTAAAGAGTTTGGCGATCATGAGGTCGATGTATAGCCCTCAGTTTAATTTAAGAATCTCATTCTTTCAAAAAAAGAGGAAGGATTAAATCGCTACGAGCTAACAGATGAGGAACAGATCGCTTTAAATAGATGGAATAAAAATGATTAAATAATGGTGTTAATTTAGTAATTTAATTTAATTCAATTAATAAAAAAAAAATTTTAAAAAATCTAATTCAGGATTCACAATTAAATATAATAATTGATAATGCTGATAGAATCCAAGAATAGGCAAAATTGATTGGAAATGTAAATAAAAAACATAATAATAATTATATATATCATATATAAAAAAAAATATAAATATTATACCCAAACTATATATGATATAGAAAATTGATTACACACAAGCACAAATAATTGAAATGCAAAAATAAGTTGAAAAAGCCAACAATCAAGTGAAAAATTAAAATTAATAATTGAAGGAACTCATCAAAACTGTTTTATTTTCTATATTATTATTAATTTTTTTAAATATCTAAAAATAAACTATTAAAAATAGTATCGTAGACCAAATAAATTCTGCATTGATATAAGTTTAGCTCTATTGCTACTTGGTCTAATAGCAGTGTGTATCAACACAATAAAATAGGGTGTTTGAATTCGTTAAAACCAGCATTATTTTTCATTTTATAAAATAAAAATGATGTTTAAATTAATAGATTTTGTATTCAATTGTGTAATATTTTTCTAAAAATATTATTTTTTTTTACTAATTGATACATTTTATATAATTATTTTTCTGATTGAGTCTTAAAGTTTTTTATTTAAAAATGAGATATTGTGTGTATTTTAAATCACAAACAGAAGAATTATTTTTTTGTTTTTTATTTTAACAAATATTCACCTTGTTTTTTGAAAAATACGATATTTAAGTAAGTTTTAATACATTAAAAATTTTTCATCTTTTCGAAACGATTTTTATATTATTTTATGATTTTTAAGGCTTTCCTTTTGAATTGATAGAATAATATAACATATTTTATTTTTTAATTGATAAAAAGATGAATTTTATAAAGGAGTAAATAAGAGATTCGCTTAATAAAGAGATTTTCAAATTTTATGTATTATTTTTTAATTAATTTTTAACGTTCCTTTAATTGGTTTTTGAATAATTTTTTTTTAAAAATATTTTATTTTCTTACTCAACTATCCTATCGTTTCCCCCTTTAGTATTATCTATTATTTCTTCTTCTATCTATAAAAATTTTTCATTATTTTTTTTTTTTATTCAAATTTAATTTATTATTTACCATCATCAAAATTTCCACGTTATCTAAAATGACCATTATTATTATTTCGATCTAAAAATATAATTAAAATAAATACTATATTACCATAGTTACCACTGCTATAATTATTATAATTTCTTTTTCTATTATCATATGATCTATTATATTATCTATTTGTTTAATTTTTTCCCTTATGCTTACTATCAGATGATCTCTATATTTATATTAATACACATAATTTTTATATTCTTTTAATTACATTTTAGTCCGAGTTAGAACTTTTTGATCTGGATGTAGAATTACTTGAACTAGATGAACCACTAGATAAATTACCACCTTTTTATCTTTGTTATTATATTTAAGCTTTTGGGTTTTATTACATATTAGCCTACGTTAATATCTATTAAGATTACTATAATTACTATGATTACTTTTATTATAATAACAATTATTATTATTATTATTATTATTATTATTATTATTATTATTATTATTATTAAGTTTTTTAGTTTAGCATATGGGTTTATGCATAAATGGTTTATTAAAAAGGAGGTCGATCAAATTAAATTTCAACTGATTCAAGATATCTGTAGCTACAAAATACTTTTGTATTTGAATCTTTTTAGACCTCAATCTAATTTGGTGGTCTTAAATCTATGATGGATTATTCACAGGCATATATTATTATAAAGTCTTCTGCGTCCCGTATTCTTTTGAGAAATTTATATTTATATTTATATTTATTTATATATATAAATTTTTATTGAATAAAAATATATTTTAAAATTACTACGAATCTATATTATAGAATGCAACAATATCACCGTATTTTTTAAAATGGTTATAAATAACTCTGGTATTGATTCTATGTGCTGGATTTACGAAAAGTTGAAATGGTTTGAGTATGTCCCGAAATGTTGATTAATTTCCCCTCTAACATGCGAGAACAGGTACATCTTTGATTTTAAGAGGAAGCTATGACATTAATCTTTAAGCTGAGGATTAATCCAATATTAATTCTAAAAATTCAAATACCTTGACATAATAAAAAAAAAATATATATTAATTTATTTAAAACCTAATCACCCTTTGTGCTTTTTTCTATTTTAAATTAGCCGTCTGGAATTTAATTTAATTTTAAAGAATCTTATACTGCTTATAAACATTCTTATAATGTAAATTCCTTTGGAACCATAAATACTTAAATATTTTCTTTTATAATTGGTTCTTAGAGAAATATTTTTTGATTTAATTTTATTATATTATTATTTATATATATATACAATCTAATAATGAAAGCATAACAGGTCGATAATTAATTTATTTTGTAAGAGCGGGTACTACAGATTTGACTTACTTTATACTACCCGATTAAATATATGTAGGTTAAATTTCCTAATTTTTTGATTATAGTGATTGTTATTGCTATTAAATTAGAGGTTATAAAGGTTTTATTTATGGTGGAATTGAATGCTTATCAACTATAAATAGTATAAAATTAAGTAATTTTATTTTAAATAATATACTAGGAAGTCTTTATCGACTTTTTGATCTTGATCTTGATTTTCTCTATGATTATGAGCTTGCTGATGTTTTAGATTTTTTAGAGGATGAGGGAGACCCTGATGAACTTGAACCACCTGCTCCTCCTCTTCTTTTCGAACCTGAGTGATGATCCCCGTATCTTTATTTTCTAAGATTACTTTCTAGCTTTTATTTGTCTAGTTCATCATTTTTCTAAAAGAATTTTTTTTTTTAAAATTATATTTTATATTTTGCTCAAAAATTACCTCTAGTAAAATCTCAAATATTGAACTTATTACAGGACATATTTATTTATTCTTATTGACAGTAAATTTTGAAGCTAAATTAATATGCTTCTTACCTATATAAATTAGTTTTGCATCCTAATCATATCTCATTCCTATAGCAATATCTATTGTTTATTCTTCTCTATTTTTACCAGATATTTAAATCAATTCACATTACCCCTGTTTATTATATATAAATATATCATTTTTATTCATAAAAAAAAAATAATAAAAAAATCATTAAATAAATAATATACAGCTTTTTGTACTCGCTCTCTCACAAAGTTTAAATATGCATCTTCATTTTAACTCCCGATATATAAATTTTTTACATAAAAGTGTATCTTAATTTCTGAACACTTTTAATAATGCCAACGCTCAAGTACATTTTCAAATCTTCTACGCTTGGGCGATCTAGAATGGCTAACCCTTTTACCCTATCTACCTCTATTTCGACCAGCGTTTTTTGAATCACTTACACTTTTACTGCGAATTCCCTCATCTGTACATTATAGATTTATTATATTTTTTCTTAATTAAAAAAAATATAATAAAAATTTACCTGATTACTGTGATTCCTTATCCTATCCTTTTTCTTGATTTGGTTTCAATAATTCCATTGTTTGTTCTGTAACTATGTTTTGCATTTATTTTTTATTTTTTAATAAAATATAAAACAAATTTTTTTTTAAAAAAATAATTAAAAAAGAAAAATATATTTTTAATATTAATACCAATAAATCAAACCAATTAAATTTTTTAATTTTTAAATAATATTATATTCACAAAAATTATAATTAATATTATGCAAAGCGAGTCCAGCTATCAAAGCAATTTATCAAATATTCTATAAGACTTAAATGAATCCAAATTATCATAGAAAAGGTTATTTTTTTTAAAATAAAGAAAAATTAAAATAAAAAAAATAAAAATATTTTAACAAAAATAGCAATATCGTATAAATAAAATCCCAATAGAATCAAGTTCAAATAGAAACAAACCTCCCCAATCTAAACAATTATACAAACGAAGCATTTAACAATTTGCTAGAATAATATAGAAATTTTCGTAAAAGATTAGATAAAAATACAGATGAAGTTTACAATATCATTTACAAAAAAAAATAAAAAATATAAGATTTTCTTTAAAATAATGAATATTAGTGTTTCAATACGTGATATAGATCAATTGATTGATAAGAATATAGCTTCTCTAAGATTATGGATTTTTTTATTAAATTATATAATTAAATTAAATTACTTTAAAACCGATGGAAAAAAAATATTTTTTGCTGTGTATATTATTATAGGTAGATATAGTTTTAATTAACAAATATTTTTTTATTTAAAATAATAAAATAGACTATGATAATGATTTAGGTAATTTAGATTATGAATTATTTTCAGATAATAAGCTATTGATATAATTACCATTTGAATCTGATAAATATGATAGTATTTATGCTTTAATAAAAAATTACAGGAAATATTTTATAATATATTTTATCATAAAAACATAAGAGGTTTTTTTGATTGACTATGCTTATAATTAAAATTCAGTAATATTTTTTTTTTTTTTTTACTTAAAAACAAAAAAATAGAAATTGTCAGCTGATGATTAATTATTCATAGCAAAATTAATATTGTAAGAAAATTATAAAATAATCTTAAATGATGGTAAAGTTAAGGGAAAATATATGGATATCGGTGATCCGAAAAATAGTGATCAAACTGAATTACTATTTGATTTTACTATTAAGCTAATGCAAAATACAGATATTCTAAAAATAAAATCAAATAAACATGAAATACCACTTTATATCAAGATATGTGAAAATATTATAATTTCTATATTATTATCATAAATTACAGGTTAGAATATATTATTATACAAAGCGGGTTTAATGATTTTGATAGAATATATCAATAAAAAAAATATGAATAAAATTAAAAAGAACTAAAAGTTGCCATAGAATTTTAACGCTTTAAATAAATTGAATCAATTCAAAGACTTCATCAATAGAATCCATTTGAATAGGAATAAGTAAATATATATATATATAATCCATAATATGAAATTATCATCAATTTAATATTATATATTATACCGTTCACTAAAATAAAATGTTAATTTTTAGTGTATTTTTTAAATTTAATATTGAAAATGACATAAATCAAAAAATTCGATATAAATAATTTATTTCTTTGGTATATTATATTAAAATAATTTTACGATACACAATTAATATTTTATATGTTCTTATCCTGCATTATTATTTTAATTTTTTCTAAATAAACTTAAATATTTTTAATATTGATTATCAATATATATTAAAATCTATCTTTAATTTTAATAGAATAATTCTAAGATGATATAGACTATCAATATTCATAATGGATTAGAATAATCAATTAAAAGAGAGCTCGATTCACTGGATAAGCTTATGAATTTATAGATGAATTTCAAGTAATAGATGATACCATTGATCTAGGATGGTAGGTAAATTTAGCATATAAATGATATTCATCGAATAATTAATGGAGAGAGGCTTAATGATGATGAAAATGAAGAAATAAGGTAGATGAGTATAATATTGAAAGATTTGAAACAAAAAAATGCGGAAAGTGTAGCAATAACATAAAAAAATAGAAACTCGATGAGTTTTCCAGGATTCAATGTACAGCCCTCTAATTCTGATCCAAGCTAAACTATAATAGCGTATAGATATGATATATAAATAAATAGGCTACAGATTTAGAATTTGAGGTTGGGTTAGATTGATGGAAGGTTGATTGATTTTTATTTAAATTATCTTGTAGAATAGAACAATAATTCGATAAAATATGAGGATAGGGTTAAAAATGAATAAAGGATATGTGTTTTACCTATAACAATGTATGATGATTTGTGTAGTTATAAATACCATGGTAGAGCATTGGATTGGTAATATGATAAGTAGTATATTAAAAATTATGATAAAATAATTGTACCAGTGCGTGGTGGTTTTTAAAGTGAGTATCAATTGATAGTAATAGATATTCGTAAATTAATAATAATACATTATCATCTATCTGAGTTGAATTAAAGATGGGTATCTTTGAAATATTAATCAAATGAATTAGTTGAATAATTATCCAAATTAAGCGAGGAGAGAAAATAAATTCAGGATCGTGTGATTTAGATGATCATAGTTTGGATAAAATAATAGGCATTAAATTCAGAATTTGAAGCATTAGCTGATATGAAATTATGGAGAATTAGATTGGCTGCTAATGTATAACTACAAGATAATAAATATACAGGTATATATCTACTTTTATACTGCTCCTTAATATTTTGTGGTCAATCGCTTCAATTTCATTAATAGGGACTTATAAATTAAATACCTCTTGTTTAGGCTATGATTGAACATATAATATTCTTGATTGGTACAAAAACTTGGATATTGGTTTAGGAGAGTATAATAGTATTCAAAAATTAAATGAAATAAATAATTAATTTACTTTGAATGATTATAAGGAAAAAAAATGCTTAATAATTTTTATTATTATTTATTTATTTTTTTGTAAATATTTTTCATTCAATTTAATATTACATGGACCCTTATACGTCAACTTATTTAAATCCCAATACATAAATAATCACATCTGAATGAATTTTATTTAATTTAATTACAAATGGTTGAAAATTGATTTCAATATTAATATTAAATAATCCCTACTTTCTGCTCCAATATAAAGATTATCCTGGATCAATATAACAGAGCTTATTATTATCGTAAAAATGCTCCTTCGATACAGCCACTGCTATCCTATTCATAGTTTCATTTTTTATTAGTATAAGGCTTCGTACCATCATTCCTTTTATCTTTCCCAAACCCCACTATAAATATTCTATCTATTCAGACTCACCCAACTATTTCAATAATAAATCATTTTAAATATATTATAAATTGTTCATTCTTATTTTTTATTTTTTTAAATTTAAAAATTATATTATATTATTTACATTTCATTTTTTTTTCTTTTTTTTATATATATATATAATTCATTTCTAATTTTTTTAAATCATTTTTCTGTTAGGTTTCTAAAGGCCAATGTAATTTCATCAACAAATTTAGCATAATAATTAACAAGTTCTTATTTGGGCTATTCTGGATTCTAATTTCGAGATAAGGATTTAAAAAAAACAATAAAAAAAAATAAAATTATAACCTCGAATTTCATTTAGGATAATTTAACGAATTATGGCTTCGTTTGATTAAGAATAATGTTCCATGTGATTTTTTACTCACCACTGGATTCTAGAATAGCTTTACGACCTAATTCAAAATAATGAACAATAGCTCTCATCATACCTGCGGTCTAAAAAAAATAATTATTAATATTTTTTATTTGTATATGAGTGAAAAAATAATATTCAATACCTTATGTAATGGGCAACAGAAATCATAATCTGAGAATGCATCCTATTATAAGAAATCCTCTCTAATAATTTTAGCGATCTTATTTCAAATTTATATATATAAATATTAAAAACTTCTAGGGTCAATTTCTAATCTTCGGATAATGAGTCTCTACCAACCAATTAAACGATTTCATTTAATTCTGCTTCTTCGTGCAATATTTCTTTAAATGTAGATCTTAAATTAGAAAATTCTGGATCAAAGTTATTGAAATATGGATCGAGTTATCTCTCGTAGTTACTAGTTGATATATTCCAATTTACAGATGGGAAATGTTTACGTTAAGCTAATTTTTTATCAAGCCCCCAAAATACCTATACAATAGTTAATGTTGCAGTAGTTACTGGATCAGTAAAATCCTTTTTTTTTTTTTTAAATATTTTGTTTTTGTATTGGTTTTATATAAAATAAAATATATAAAAAAATACTCCTCCTGGTGGTGAAACAGCTCCTACAATAGTAATACTTCCCTCTCTATCAGGTGAGCCTCTGCATCGTACTCTACCAGCACGTTCATAAAATTAAGCTAATTTTGATGCTAAATAAGCAGGATATCCCTAATCAGCAGGCATTTCAGCTAGCTATAAATATATAAAAAATTTAATATAAGAATTAAAATTACACGTCCAGATATTTCTCTTAAAGCCTCAGCCCAACGTGATGTTGAATCTGCCATCATAGATACATTATAACCCATATCCCTAAAATATTCTGCCAAAGTAATACCAGTATAAATTGAAGCCTCTCTTGCAGCAACTGGCATATTAGATGTATTTGCTACTAAACATGTACGCTACATAATATTTTCTTTTTTACCCTTAACTACTGTAGTTAATTCTGGAAATTCATTTAACACCTCAGCCATCTCATTACCTCTTTCACCACAACCAACATACACAATGCACTCAGAATTTGAATATTTAGATAGAGCCTATGAAATACATGTTTTACCACATCCAAATGCCCCTGGTATACAGCATGTACCACCCAATACAGATGGGAATAATGCATCAAGCACTCTTTAACCAGTTAATAATGGAACTATTTTTTTTATTTTTCAAAAATATTATATATTATTTAATTGATATAAATAAATTTAACCATTTCCTTATAATTTTTCAGCTATTGGTCTAGCTTATCTTACAGGCCATTAATGGCTCATACCATATTATGTTCTTTTACCATCATATTCTACTTCAATAATCTTATCTGCCAATGTATATTAACCTTCAGGTGCAACATATGTAATTTTACCTTAAACTCTTGGTGGTAACATAATTTTATGCTCATCAAATAAATTATTTTCAAATACAGCACCATAAATATCACCTCCACTAACCATAGTACCCTCCTTCATTTTTTATAAAGGTCTAAAATCCCAAACACGATCCATATCCAATGGTGGAACATCAACACCTCTTGGTACAAAAATTGATCCACTCATTTCTGCTATTACCTATAATGGCCTTTAAATACCGTCAAAAATTTAAGTAAGAATTCCTGGTCCCAATTCTATAGATAATGGCTCTTTTGTACGCATAACTGGATCACCTACTGTAAGTCCAGCTGTTATAAAAAATTATTTATACAATAAATAAATCAATTAATTTATAATAATAATTAAATATATATTTATATTTATATATAAAATACATGTATCCTCATAGCACTATATTGATGCATTATCACCCTCAAGTTTAATAATCTCACCCACCAATTTATCCCAACCAACCTTAACTAATTCATACATTTTAGCACCAGCCATTTTTTCAGCAACAACCAATGGTCCTGCTACCTTATAAACCCTACCAAAACTACTTTCCCTCTCAGCTAACTCCTCTAACTATGTCCTCTTCTTCATTTAGATTATCAGATAATATATATATATAAAAAAAAATTTTAAATTAAAATTATTTTTAATTATTCCTAACCCAATTTATCTTTTTTTTTATTTACA
>Ga0102912_1000068_pt1 | contig 13272 bp, 12 predicted proteins | sample Colrivmeta1560A3_FD_78499 | JGI IMG/M metagenome (GOLD analysis project Ga0102912, IMG submission 78499) | Estuarine microbial communities from the Columbia River estuary - metaG 1560A-3 | ecosystem: Environmental > Aquatic > Marine > Intertidal zone > Estuary | place: USA: Columbia River...
AGGATTGTGATAAGGATAAAGATAATTCGGTAATATATTTTATTTTTAAAAATAATTTCTTTTAAATATATAATAGATAGACTAAAAAGAATTTATTGATTATTTATTGAAAAATATTGGCAATAATTGAGATTAAATTTAAAATATATAAATGAATATTAATTAATAGCAATATAAAATAATACAAATTTATTTTATAAAATTTTTATAATTAATAATTTTTTCTGATTTCTTTTTTCAATCATTATGTTAACATACAAATGCAGCACCATTTAATACCCAATAATCTGGAGATTTCTTTGTAGGACATTCAATGGATATTATAAAATTAGTAGAGTGACCAGTCGTAGACAATGTTCCAGCTCTTACATCTTTACATTAAAAAATAGTTTTATTACTAATTTTAATTTATTTTACTTGTTTTATATAATGGCATTGAGTATAAATTAATTTCAGGCTTATAATTTTCAGTTGGAATGAAATGAATTATAGGACTTTACGTTATAGTTTATCCAGGAAAACTGTCCTCCAAATTCATTTTTAGCAAATCAAACCTAGTACCCTCAGTATATAAACCATTTATATATGCACCACTTTCAGGTGAAGAGAATATCTGATTTTTAATTAAAAATATATAAATCGATTACGCCAACCTAATCAGTATCATAAAAATTCATGAACTTAAAAGAGAATCCGAGAATGTCGATCGGAATTTAATTTTTTCTAGCGAATGTTTATAATATAGATGTCAAAAATCCTTAAGGGAAAAAGAACGCCGATATCCAATAACATTTAGGAGTTTATCCATTTTCCAAGTCGAACCAATTTTAAAAAAAATTCACTCTACCTATCATATCATCAAAAAAAGAAGCTAAGGGCTTTAGAGAAAGATAAGCCTTTGAAGCCCATTATTAAGGTACTTAATTGTTAAGTAATGATTGATACATACTATCTAATTCTTATGACATGACAACCTCACCTAATTATACATAAATTATATTTTTTAATCGATATATAATATATTATATAAGAATAACCCTTTATAGCTTTTCTTAAATTGATTATAGAAATTTAAATAGCTCCTATTAATCTATTAAATCTTTGTACCTCCTAAGATACACATACCTTTAAAAATAGTGATTGTTATAATTATAATAATAATAATAATAATAATATTAATTATTTAAACAAATAATAACAATGATTATAATAATTTTTTATTTACCCTTAAAGAATCAATATCTATTCCATCTTTTTTAATAGTTATGATCTTTTTCACTTCTTTTTCTTGTTTTCCACCGGCTTTGATTAAATCTTATTCCTTCTTCTTTATTGGAGGTGGAAGTTTGCCCATTAAAATATCACATAATTCTTCTATAATTTAATCTTGTGTTTTCGGGGTATCTTTTTTTTAATCATTTTCTTTGATAGATTGTGTCTTAGGTGTGGTTGTGGTTTACTCTCTCGGTTGAATATACAATATTGTATTGATTGCTTATTTTGATTCTGTTAATTTAAAAGTGATATTGGCGTTCTCATTCATTCCAAATAGCTCTGGTTTCTCGAAGTCGGGAAATTTTTCAATTTATAATTTATAATCTTCTAAGCTACCGATTGGTATCTATAAGTAGGTGCCACTTTCGCTAAATTTATACCCATCAGTTAATACATCTTCATTGATAAACTTGGCTAAGATAGTTAATAATGATCTTCTATCCCAATCATCGGTGACCCTACCACCGTATGATATTTCGCCTATGACATAATTTATAGCGTCCCAGGGTATATCTTACGGTAGATCTAAAAAATTTCTGAGTAGTGTGTATGAGGTTTCAAAATCGCTATCGTTAAACTCATATCGAATATTCCAGCCCAACGGTCCGAATTTTCTTCGCTCCTGCACTATGCCATGAAAAAATGCTAGCGAATATAATAATTTTTTCCATTAGTTATTTTTCTCGCATCCTTCAAAGTATTCTGAGGGTATCTCTGAATAGCTTTTGTAAATATTAGATTTAAGACCTTTTGGTGGTTCTGTTGTAAGTTTAACCCCATTTTATAATACAGAGACTGGAAAATAATCGCAAGGCATTGATGTAAGGATTAGTCTAAAATTTTAATTGAATACAGCATTTAATTCTGGATCATCGAAGCTCTCCACCCGTTTCTCTAATTGCGGCATATATGATTTACCCAGATGACAATTTTATAATATAACCCAACCACCACTTTTAATCTATGTTTCAATAGCTTTTTCTGCTACGATCCCCTATCCCTAACCTAAAGAAATCACAGTGAGTTTATCTGCGGTGATTTTTCGTTGATTGGCGAACCTGAGTAGTCCAGATAAAGGATCTGCACCAGCTGATAGTATAAATATCAGGGGTGTCTTGCAATCTGTATCCTAAAATACCTCATCTATAGTAGCAGGCGTATTAGATGAAAATTTTTTGCCTAGAGTGGCGTCAACAAAATAACTCATGGATTAAAGTGCCTCTTCCTCGCGGAGTATGCGTATAAGTAACAATTTTTAGAATGGGGTTAGTCGTGATTAAATTTCTGGAACGGGTATATCCCATGGGTTTTCCCCATAAAGAATAAGCTCCCATTCTTTAAAGTTTCTTTATAAGTTATTTGTAAGTCCATCAAGAGAATGATTTAATGTAGACATATGATTTAGTTCATTCCATTATTTTTCAGTTAATCGAACTTCTTTAGGAACTATTAGGGGAATTTTGGAAATAGGGGCTCCTCTTACAAACTAAGACCATTCAGATTATATGATTGCGCCAGATTTCATGTATATTTTAGCTGCCATCAAAAAAGAAAATATTCTTTTATGTTGATTGAATAATCCTCTACATACATTTGAGTATATTGTTTCTGTGATAGCATTTAGTAGATTAGATATTCGTGTATCAAGGCTAGAGCTTTTTTCTGTATTGGTTATAACAAAACCAAAGAGTTTTTTAAAGTAAGTTAATGAAAATTGATACATAGGATCTACCAGAGTAAAATCAGAAATAACAAAATATAGTGTACTACCACGAATGGCGATGGGTAAATACGATGCTCTGGCCTATTCTATTTCAATTTACTTTTACTCGGATTCAATTAAGCTTTATGTTACCTATGCAGCATCTATTTTAGATAATTTAAGGTTTTCTATTAAATCTATATTATCTAATATTAATCCTTTGGATTAAGCTAATAGATCCAAAATTCTTTCTTCGTTACGTTTTAGATTTGCTTTTCCTTTTGCTATAACTTAAATTAAAACTTATTTAGTTTATTCGATATCCGGCATTTCTTTTCTAACAACATCACCGAGGAGCTATTCTTCTAAACCTTATTCCGTTATACTAAAATTTATTACAGTTACACGTATGAATACATCTGGAAGGAATTAAGGATTAGATTATTTGGTTGAAAAAAATAATTTAAAATTGGGATTAATTTCTAAATCACTATCCCCTAATCTAAGCATAGTACGGCGACTCACAATCGTAAATTATTTTAATAGAAGTGGCTCTAATGATTGCTCAAGTGAATCAATTACATCCTCGATTATTAGAGGAAAAGATTATCTTATACAATTCTCTACTGATTTTAGCATACCTTCCGAGCCCTATTTTATTACCTTTAATCCTTCTTCGATATATAAATTCTTTATCCATTTGTTAGCTTATTATTATGGATCAATGAATAGTGGATATTGTCTACAATATTATTGTATTATTCCATTACTGATTGAAACTGAATCATTTGGTAATCCCTTGGCTCCCCAATTTTAAATTTATATTGGCTCACCTACAATACGCTCAAACGAATATTATTTAGAATAAGGAAGTTAGGATTCATCTAACTTCACAAGCCAGCTATTTAATAATTCATTTCTATACTATCCAGTAAATGCTCCTAGATATGATATAGTAGCGCTAGCTAAAAATATATTACCTAATAGTAGCTTTATCTCTTCACCCAATGATATTACAGTCTCCTTCCATCTTTCTTATTCATCAGCTAGTCCGACTGTTAATAAATCTGCTCTTGTCAATCTACCTACTGTTGTTGCAATCTCCTCATCCAATCTATCTTTTTCCTTCTTGTTATCGTTGTATAAGGCCTCCAAATCGTTAACCTTCTTGATCACCTAAGCCAATTCATCTTATTTCCCTTTTAATATACTATTAGCTTTAGATAATTCACTATTCAAAGACTCAACCTAGGTTTTTTTTTTTTCAATTTCTCTATTAACATCAGTAAATTCACTAACAGCCCTCACCCATTCACACATGCTCTTAGCTGCAAAATTTATTTTCAATACCTCGGATGGTACAAATAGAGGATTCGATTATATTTTTTACTATATTTTTTACTAAGTCTTAACAGTTATCTATGCAACATTTAAATTTTTCATGCGCGATAAAAAATTTGGATCAGCCAAACATTTTTTTATAGTATCCCAATCCTATTTTTCATCCAATAGTATTGCAACACATTCTAATGTAAACCTAACTATCTAATGTGGATTATTATTTCCCTTAATTTCACTAATATCATTACGATTTAGGGTATTTAATGCCTCAGTAGCTGATTATAATATAGGAAGTGCATCGTTTAAGATTTTATCTGCCTCAGATTTCATTTCCCTAATTTTTGAGGCTTTTTCATTAACCTATCTTTCCTCCTCATATACTACCACTTTGACCTTATTTGCTGATACAGAATCTACCTCTAATTTAGCAATTAATTAATCCTACTCCGCTGTTTTTATCTTAAGAATTGGTTATAGATCAGTTAGTTTATCCTTTAAATCTTTTATTATAGCATTAGCTTCAGTTAACTTATTTAATCCTTATGATAATTTGATTTTGTTTTGCAAGAGCTCCTCTTTTTTATCCCTCAATAACTCCTTGTATGTATCAATTAGATTTAAATAGGTCTTGGGTGTAACATATACATTCCTTCGTACGGCATTAAAAAATATCGGGCACATCTCCTCGACACTTTAATGCACCGTCACACACATCCCATATAGATTATTTCTGAGCTCTTAAGTCAATCCATCGAATTCTAAATTTTCAAGAAACATTTACGCCACATCAAGAAGAGCCTCCTCCGGCCATTTTTATAGCCATTCAATAGTACAGCAATTTACCAAACTGGGAAACATACGCAATCTCACCCTCAGCATACCGCCCACTGGACTCATTGCCAATACAATATGTAAATTATTACGAACCTTCTAAACAAAATAACCATATACATCATTTTGTTTGTTTTCCCTTGCTTCGTTACTCAATCCAGATGATATGATGTCCATATCTTCTTTAGTGAGCATATTCGGCACTTCACCAGAATTCAATAAATTATTGATATCCTCAAGAAATCCTTCTTAAACAATCTACGTATCAGAGAATGAGAATGCCACTATCTAACCATCAATAGCTACCTTACACATTATCCTAAATAAATCTTCCTTGAACTCCTTTTTACCGTAATTTTTTTTGGATTCCAGTGTATCAATTACACACCCAGCTAATGATGCTGCTAGTGTAGTCAATGATTTTTTACCACTACCACCTACCCCTACTAGCATAAAATTACCCCTTTATTATCTCAACACACGTGCTATCCGTGAAAGATGCTCCACCGCATCTTTGAATAGCACTAAATTTAGTTTAGTTTCCTCACTCATATATTCATTAATAACTTTTATTAATTGATTATAATCTCGAACCTCATCATAAATTCTATCAGCTATTTCAATACCGCGTTTAGTGAAATCAGCAAATAACAAAGGAGGTGTGGATTCAAATAGTTCTGCTACTTTATATTCTAATTTGAAATATAGAAATAAACTTTTAACCAATTCTTACTTGAACCAATCCTGATCCTATTAATTTATTAGACGATCCATAAATACACGACATGTTTCATGGGCCCATAGCCTAGCTATCTATTCTATTTTTGTATGTATCATTGGTCTTGCTAATAATAATCCTTAAAATACACGTGAAACATCACGTAGATTGAAAACATAATGACTTCTATCAGGAGTGGGTAGTAGGATTTTTTATATTTCATTATATATCTACAGTGTAGCAATTACTATATTACCCTAATCACTTAATTCGATTAATTCTGTTTTGAAATTGTTTTCTTTAAAGAAAACTTTAACGATAGTTGAAAATATCTATGTAAGTGTTCGCTCTGATGAATTTGGTAAAGCCATTAAGGTAAAATGCCTAGTAAACCTAGGTGTTAGCTATGATCTACCACCACCCGGGGCACCGCAAGCACATATTAAGGCTGTACTTTCGATATCCTTCCAGAAAAATGCCTTACGATCATATACACCCCTATAATCAATAAATTAACGGAGCAATTCAATTGGTGGTTATGCACCATATTATTCAGTAGCTGGCATATTTGCGTCATCCACAAATACTACCAACTTCTTACCTGGGGGCGGCATTAAGATGGTTCTCTTATTCTTACGGTTGGTCTGTAATTTTTATTCAATAGAAATTTAAACCATCGAGGCCTATGTTTTAGCAGAAAATGTCATTTACAGTAAACTTATCAAACCCGACTGCTACAGCTAAGAGAGAGCAGTTTAGGCCATTGTAGTTTTACCTGTACCTGTTGTCCCAGTTATCAATAAAGGAAATTAACCTACTTTTATACATTATTTTAAAAACCATCCAAAACTAAGTGTTTCTTTAGTTTAAACTATCATATCGAAATAACTCATTCCTATAGTGTATTCGAATTCAGGAACAAGCTCATTGAATGGTTAATATTCCACACTTACCACACCATCATTATTTTTTGATATTTTTATTAGATAATCCATAACAGAGCCCCTCGGTAGTATTTCCAGGGGAAAGCTCTCAGTCACCATCCTCTCAAATACATCCACTGTATCACTTGTGAGAGTTGAGCCTATTGCCCAACAAAATGCCCACAAGAATAATTTCTCAATATGTTTACGATTGAGCTCCTCCTTTGCATTTAATTTAATCTCCTCCTTGTATGTGAGAATGCTCATTTTTAAAATTCGGACAACTGAAACAGCAAGCTAGGTTTCATTTACCTATATCAACTATTTAGTTTTTTTTTATATTGTTGGAATACACTTCTAAAATGATAGCTAAACCTATTACTCAATGAATCCAATCAGATCTGATGTTAGTATACCAGATAACTGAGTAATAGATTCTTTTGAAACAATAGCCTAATAGCCTACAACCTGATCATCAATATATACCATTCCACATCTACTCACTGTGGCCGGTGACGCCACCGATAAATCCAATACCTCAAAAAGCATACGCATTTATGGTTTGAGCTTAACCCGCTCTCCATTTGATAAGCACAACGTCATAGAATCATCCAGTACAGTATTCATATTTTCTATCCACAGAGCATCCACAGGTCCATCAAAAACAACCCATTTTTTTTCCAAGGTATCCTATGATGAATAAGTACGAAGTATACTAGATGCTAGCCCATCTGTCCATTATTACGATATAAGATCCAATTAACCATAGAGTTCTTCCATAGAGATAGATTTGGGATTGAGTATTTGTTATTCTATGTTTTAATAAACAGAATGATTGTTTATCCCTCTGGATGTGTATGTTTCATAGAGATTTATGTATGTCTATCTCAATGTATTTAGACATGCGCTTTTACCACCAAATGTAGCACCAACTAGCATAACACCGAATCTAACCTTGAGCGTCTCGTGTAATTAAACTACCTTTTCGATGAAGTTTGGTACAATTTATAAGTTTTGTATTGTTATCTATTCTTTTATTACATCATTAAACTCTTTATTCTCAATGATGGGTATAGATAAACCAGGAAATAGATCAGTTACTATAGCGTTAAATAATGGTATATCATGGGAAAGGAATTTAGGTATATTAGCCTCTCGCATCGCTCTAACCAAAACAATATCTTCTTATAAATCTGGATCGGCTCGTTTTAAAGAACCTGCCATAACCAATAATGATTTAACGGCACGCATACCAAAATCATAATGATCCTATTAACTTAACTATTCTGATGATAGCTTATACAATTTAGTCATTTTACGACTCAAATCTCGTGCATTAGAAAATCCCTCTGCAAATAACATTATTTCTGCAATCAATCTATAATCGGGTACCATCATTGCGACCGGACGAAATAATACTTTAAGATTATCAGGTAACTCTGTCCTACCAGCATAACCTGGATTCATTGTAATAAATATACCAAGGTTTGAATTAAGCAACACATTTTTTCCAAAGAACATGAACGTCTACCTATTTTCCAATAAAGCCTCGCGAATCGTTTAAACCTATTAAGCAATCACAGATAATACTTCTATATATATTCTATTAAATTCATCCAAACACACCCAAGCACCACAATAAGCCAAACCAGCAAATAATTTTTCCATCATTTTGGCTGTTATTTAATCTGAGCAATTGAAAACTATACAATACCTTCCCAAAGCTTTCGCAAGATCCTTGCATGATTCAGTTTTACCCGTTCCGGCAGGACCCTGAGGAGCAGCACCCAATTTAATTCCCAAGGCCCCAGTTATCGTCATCCAACATCTATCAGTGAGTGGAGTAATTACCAATCTAGTTGTAGAACCCAAATACTCATAACCGTACATCAATTTCGCATTTACCTATCTTGCATGAATCTATTCATCCTCATAATAGAATCTTAATTATTATTACCATTTAAAATCCATTATTCCATCTATAGAATCAGAACGCATATTATCCACTATATCACGAAAATGGACATCTTATGTAACTAACGCCACCAAAGTTCGTCTCTGTAATTCTGTAAGATCCCCGCGAATCAGTAATGTAAGTTCATCTAAAATTTAAACATTAGCCTCATACCAATCATCCAAATCTCCCTCTGAATCCTACGATAGATATGTCTCTTCAGTAATTTTTGTCCAAAACACAGAATCTAGCGAGACGACTACTTATAGTGGATATTCTAGAACCCAATCTTTTCTAAGAGTATTCTCTTGATCATATTTGATGTATGCTTAGCGTATAACAACTTTAAGTGAATATTTCATTTATTCTTCTAGAGATTTTAACCATTCTTCTACTTCAGAACCACGTGCGGTGTAATTTCTTAACGCCACAATTTCTCCTTCTGCAGATATCATACCCATAGGGGAATCCTATTTGTCAAATTATAGGCGTACTATATTTTCGAAGCATTTTCTTAGGAATGGTTGAACGGTTTATAGGCTTTAAGCTGAGCTCAAAATTTCTAATAATTCATCATTTGATAAAAAGAAGAATCTTTAAAATACTTCTCTTTTTTTTTCAAGGAAATCATCCAAGGCTTTTTGTATCAAGTCAAAATTATTATTATTGTTGTGAAGCATATTGAACACAACATGTTATTGGTAATCATCGGCCCATCTCTTGGCCACCGGATTATCACGCACCTATCTCATCATTTTTTTCCAAGCTGTATCAGCCTATTAAAATATCTTTGATTCTTTTGCTAGATTCTTAACACTATAAGGAGAATTCAGTATTGGTTCTAGATAGAGCCAATTTCGTTGATGAAGCATCCATTCATCAAATAGCTCTTAAAAATAGCGAAGTAATTTTAATTGTAACTCTACGCGCGGACGAATACCTTCCACATACCGGGATGCTAATATATTATTCACTGTTAATAATGTATCATCTATTTTCGATATTAAATCCTCATTATTACCCAATATTGATATTTCCTTATTATCCTTATAAGAGGTTACAACTATTGACGATTATCGCCAAACGCTTTCTACATTTTCTATCATACGAACTAACTCTACCTCTTTTGCTGCCCTTATTGCTATTTCACTCAATTTATCTTTCAATAATCCAAAACCCTATTTTTATATCCATTCTACAGTATACTTGGAATTATTAATTTCTATGAAAACATCTTTAGCCTCATCACCTAGAATTCCAGCATCAACAATCATTTGACGAATTTCAACCCATTCTTTTTCTTTTAAAGCTGGATCTCTTAGACTGGTTAACACAGATAATACTCCTCGAAATTATTCTATCTCCAATTTAAATTATTTAGCAACATCATTTCTATCCAATTCTTTTGCACAATTGTTGGCTGCTTTTTGTAATCTCTCTATAACACTCTATGCAGTCTCAATGTTGATATTTAAAAAATGCGATATCAACAATTTAGATGAGAAATCTTCCCATTCTTTCCTACCTGTCCATAATTTTTCAATCAAACCGAATTCTTAACAATATTCATCCAATTTTTCAAATTATGTATATTCTGTTTACAGTACAATTTAAAATTGATTTAACTTTTTAGCATGCTCCTTAAGCTAATCAAGCTATTCCCTTTATTCTTGAATCGATAAGACAAGTTTTATTGTATTTGTCTTGGTATCATCTAGAGGAAGCGAATATAATTTCTCTTGGAGCTCTCTTATGCGATTATCCACCTATGGTATCATTTTTTCTAGATCCTTTCTAAATCTGTTTAGATTTGTATCTTAGGATGAGAATGCATCATCTATTCTTTTTCTTAATTGTGTGACCTAGATACCTACGTCTTGAATTTTAGATTTTTATGACTCTGGTATTTTAATTTTAAGTTCATCCATAAGGAGAGATATAGAGGTAATCTCTGATGCAATAGCACCTAAATGATCAAGTTATGAGTTGACTGTTTATACATTTTCCATATATAAGACAAATTATTCAACGGTTGTGGGTAGGACAGAAAGAAGAATATTTAATTTTTAAGCATTCCTTACTAAAGTAGTTGCTTTATCGTAATTATATTCTGGCATAAATTTAATTAGCTCTTGTGAGCATAGAGCGGCTGAATTTTTTATTTTTTCTTTGAGCCTAAAGGTATCAAAATTAATTATACTTATTTCTTAAGTTGGTTCAATAGCTTAAAATAATAAATCTTATTTTTTATAAATAGTTATGGCCTAACGAAATTCATCAACTTCTTTATTTTTAAATGTCTAAGTTATATTAATTTATGAATTCTCCTTGTACCATTAAATAAATGAAGTTAAATGCTTAGCATATTCTATCACAAATTAAAATGTTTGATTTACTTCATTCTTTAAGTTATTTTACGATTCATTAAAATTATCATCTGCATATATCAATTATTTTATGTCCGTAGGTTCTTTTTTAGTAATTTATTCACTCACATTATTATTATTATGATAGTCATAAACCTAAAATTCTTACTCCTAAATCATCTCCTTGTGCTTCTAGCATATTCTACCTACACATTTTGTGACTATATCATCAAACATATTAACCAATACATCTTTTGATGGTGTAAATTATAGCATTTCGTTTCTATATATTGCTTCAACTGTTATCCAACATTATGAACCACTTCGTAATTAATATTTTTTGGATGAGATTTAAGATTCAATATAGTTAGTGTTAAAACTTTTAATTTATTCAACCAATGATGTAGTTGAGTTCACCATTAATTATAATTTAGAATCAATTATGATAAAATCTATTAGCTTAATAAATTTTTTAAGTCTTTTATAATGTGTACGAACTGTTGCCTCTTGGGTGTAAGGCATTTCCTTACCACTTTCATCACCCACTAGCAATGGTGGTCGATCCTCAATTTCCTCATTTTCATTATCACCAACTGGAATTCTATTCTCTTCCTTAAATGTATATAAAGATTTTTAGCAACTTGATATCAATATATCCTTTATTTATTTATCATGGTTATCAAATCTACTATCCAATTAATTTAATCTATATTTATCCTGAGTTAATTTATAATTATCATATCCTTATGATTGATGCTATGTTTAATCAATGAATGTTACATCATCTGCCATATTTTAGCATAATCTTTTCACCTCCAATAAAGTTAACCGCAACTAACGATCTACACTAAACAATTATTGATTCAACAGATTCTAATTTTTTATAAGCATATTTCGCCTCATCATACGCTTCCATAAACTAAAATATTTACATAATTTATATTTAAAGAAAAATTCTATAGTTCTTAAATTTTAGTATAATTTAGCATCATGCTCCCATTCTTCAATTGTTAGAAATGTAGCATCATCATCTAAAAAATATGTAATACCACGAGCACTTATTGTCATATATTCGCGTGGATCCCTTTCCTCAAATTCAACTATCTTAAAATCATAAGGCTATTCACATTTATTCAAATAACAAAATTCATCTATCATCTCTGGATCAGTTCTAATAAGATGAATAAAATCCATTGGTGTCAGGTAATCTTTATTACCAGCCTAAGATTACTATGATTTTTAATTTTATTATTATACCATTGACGATCGTCCTGTAAATTAAAATTAAAATCAAAAATATAATATATTATTATTATTATAATTATTATTATTATTATTATTATAATTATTGTATTTTAAACCTATTTCACCTTTTTTTCTTTATTATTATACAACCCTTCGATCTTTAAGTTATTTTTTCAAACTATTTTTTCCAAATTAATTTTCATTGAAAATTCCTACAATACTTTCATCAGCCAATATAGAAGAATTATTACCCCTTATCATTGATTCTTCAGTATTCAATAATAATCCTACGTTGGTATTAGAATGAGTTTTAGTAATTAATGGTGCTAAATTTCTTATTTTATTCGTATTCGTATTCGTATGCTTTTTATTTTTATTTTTAATTATATTACGACGAAATCATAACTTGATAAAAAAATAATTTTTTACAAGTTTCTTTTCACTTTAATTCATATCAACAAACTCCTATAAATTACTATAACTTTGATGCTAAGCTAATCCTGTACGTGATTTATCTATTAATATTCTTCCCTAATTTATTGTAACGCCTAAATTTTATTATTTTTGTTCTTATTATGGAATAGGATCCAATCTTGATCTTAATGCGACTTTAGGAATTAAATGAGATTTATTGTTTGTAACATTGATTGATGAAGCTTACATCAATTACTAATAATATATTTTTGTTTCACATATTTTATTTTTTTTACAATAAAAATTAAATAAAATTATAATTCCTACTTTTTCAAATGTTTCATACCTTGTCTTAGGTACCTAATTAAGAGTTTTATAAAGTCTACTTTTTAATTATACATTCTGAATCAAATTATTTTATTACGATTCATGAGTATGTAGTGAATCCTAATTCATTTTTTATTGTTTTTTTTATTTATACTTTATATATTTATATATAAAAA
>Ga0102912_1000069_pt1 | contig 13264 bp, 6 predicted proteins | sample Colrivmeta1560A3_FD_78499 | JGI IMG/M metagenome (GOLD analysis project Ga0102912, IMG submission 78499) | Estuarine microbial communities from the Columbia River estuary - metaG 1560A-3 | ecosystem: Environmental > Aquatic > Marine > Intertidal zone > Estuary | place: USA: Columbia River Estuary...
ATTTATTTTCCATAATACATGCAAAAGATATTAAGGAAATAGAGCTAGATGGCAATAATCTAACACTTAGCAAACTTATTATTTTAACAAAAAACACAAAGTGTATTCTTAAGGTTAATTCTAAAGCCTTTGATAATCTAAATAGTTCTGTTTAGCTGCTTGAATAGATTATAAAAAATAAAGAGTAATCAATATATGGTGTAAATACTGGTTATGGTGGAAGTTCAGACACTACAACCCAAAAAAAAGAAATTCTTCAAATATCCCTTATATCACACCTGAATGTAGGTTTTAATACAATTTTTCCAGATGAGGTGGTGCGTGGTTTGATTTTATTGAGGATTAATACAATTTTACGAGGTCACTCTGCTTGCACTTAATAGCTATTTAATATACTTACTCATTTATTTAATAATGATGTGTTACCAGAGATACCTGAAAGAGGTTCAATTAGTGCATCTGGAGATTTAATTCCTCTTTCCTATCTTGGTGGCTTAATCATAGGAAAGAATGGTATATACGCACATGTTAAAGGACAATAAAGAATGGAGGCGATTGATGCCTTAAACAGCATTGGACTTATTCCTTATGAGCTTAAAGCGAAAGAGGGATTAGCTTTGATTAATGGTACTGGTGCATCATGTGCGGTGGCGGCTTTGGCTTTGAACGATTTGATAATATTATTTAATTTATCGTAGGTTCTCACAGCATTTTCAGTTGAGGCTATGGCGGGTGATGTAGAATGCTTTGGGGAATTTGTTTAAAATGTTAGACCTCATCCGGGTTAAGCGATAGTTGCTTAAAATTTAAGAAATTTATTATTTGGATCGAAACTTGTTTAAGGAAATAATTAAAATGATTTTATAACAGTTTTGAGATAAGATAGGTATCATTTGCGTACAGCACCCTAATGGCTTGGACCTCAATTTGAACTTATTAATAATGTTATAAAGACTTTGGAGATCGAAATGAACTCGACAACAGATAATCCTATTTTTGATGTGAAAAATAAAGTAGTAGTAAATGGAGGAAATTTTCAGGCAACTTCTATTTCGTTAGCTATGGAGCAATTGAGATTGGTAGTTTATCATTTAGGAAAAATTAGCTTTGCTTAACATAGTGAGCTTGTTAATAAATCTTAGAATAAAAAGCTTCAACCGTAATTAAAAAAAAAATAATTATATATTATACTGTTTTTTATTTTAGAAATCTAAGCTATAAATCACCTAGTATTGATTTTTGTTTGAAGGGAGCTGATATCACAATGGCAGCTTATATGTCAGAATTAGGTTATTTAGCTAATACAATTGTAAATCATGTTTAGAGCGCAGAATTACATAATTAAAGTATTAACTCACTTGCCTTGTTATCAGGTAGGTATACAAGAAAAGCTATAGAAGTTTGCTAAATGATGATGGCCGTATAATTGTATTCTGTGTTATAGGCAATAGATTTGAGAATTATTTAAAAATAATTTATTGCTTAAGTATAAAATTAGGTTTCTATTAGTTTGTAAATTTTATACAAGAAACTAACTATTTAGAAGAATATTTCTTTAATAAATCATAATAATTTTGTCAGTACCGTTGTCAAATAGTGTGTAAGAAAATAAAGTATGAATTCAAAGGAAAGATTTTCTTTCATTTTCGATAACAACTTTTGTTATGATTTTTTAAATTTAATTGGAAGTAATGATCTATCCATTTATTAAATTTGGAAAACAGAAATGGAATAAACTGTACATGATGCTTATAAAGATATCAGAGATAACTATATAGATTCCACAGAAACTGTCGATCAATATTTAGGACATACCATATCAATGTATACATTTATCAGGAAATAATTAAATGTAAGAATGAATAGAGGAGATTATTTAAGCAACGATTTACAGATTGGAAAATAATTTTAACATATTTTTGAAGCAATAAAAACTGAAAGTATATTAAAGCCTCTGTTGGACTGTTTTTCAAATGCGGGGTAATTTTTTTTATGAATTAAATGATTTTTTATCAAAATAATAATTTCAGAATAAGTGTATCCTAAGCTAAATTATGAAATAAGATTTTTCGTTTACAATAAAAATAAAATGTGAATATATATATATATATATATATATTTATATAATTTTAAGAAAAATGGTTTTGCTTGATTGATATTCAATTTAATTATTTTTCGAATATTGTTATTTTATATTGAAGTAAAATAAATTATTTTATCATTTGAAATAATTTAAATTTAAATGTTAAGGGCCTAAATTGATTAAATATTCAATTTATTTGAGAGTTTCCTGAGATCGAATGAAAATTTATCTAATAGAGAGATCTATAGTATGGTAAAGTAGGTTAATGAATATGATTTAAATGAGGTTTACTTATAATATGCGTATTTGTAAAAACAATTCTAGCACATATTTGGGATGATTAAATTTGTGGATGAAACGATTGAGGTTAAATAATAAAATGAATACATTTATTTGACATAAAAATTCTGGGATGAATTATTTAAAAATGAGGGCTTTATTATACTATACATCTAATTATTCAAATTTTATTTATTAATTTAAAATTAAAAGAATAAAAAGAATAATGTAGATGGTAAGGGTGAAGATTTTAATATACTATTTTAATAATGTTTAGAGTTGATTTTTGATTATTATTTTAAATAATAGATATAGATTTATTAGAATAATAAGGAATAATAAATCATCGAATATATTTTTTAATTCATATGGACCACTAAAATATAATAAATAAGTAAATATTTTCCTAATCGTATTGAATGGTTTTATGAAATCTTTGATGAGGTTTTGGATATAATAATATTTTATTAAAAAGAATTTTCTATTAAAAGTAATTAGTACATACTATAATTAGTATAAAATAATGTAATTATGATTGACTTCATATTCAAAAACTCTAGTTTTGAAAAATATTTCTAGATTGAAAATTTTTTAATTAAACTCATAGAAAAAATTAATATATATCAATCAATAAATGGATATGAAAAATTTTATAATGGTAAATCTTAATTTAATATTAGGATTGGAGAAAATAGTATTCATCCATTTTTTCATTTAATCATAAGTATTTTTGAAATAATTAAAATTTCTGAAGGTAATATAAACCATAATAAATTTATTATTATTATTGTATTTTTAGAAGAAATTATAGATTAATCATATTTGTGTTGTAAAAAAATTTAAAATTCATTTAAGATATTTTTCAAAAAAATTATGGAACAACTTGAATTATGTGGTAATAAACCATCAATGGTAATTGATTTTTTTATTTTACTGATCAATTAATTAATTCATGGCATTCCTTATGTAACCCCTATGGAATAAAAATATTTCTTATTAAATGTTATCGTAAATGTATATAATTAAAATTTACATTTTTTAATTATAGGAAATAGCTCACTATATAAATATATAAGATTCATAAAAAAAATTATCCTTTCTGATAAAGACCAAGCTAATTTAAATAATAGAATAATTAAATATCAATCTGATAAAAAAAATATACCAAACCAATACAATATTATAAGATTTTTTTATAACAATTTCTCATTCTAATCAGAGTAAATGTATTTTTGATATTTTTTATATTAATATAAATATATATATATATATATATATATATAATCAGTGTCAAATAATAATAAATAGAAATATATAACTAATTATTTAATTGAATTCAAAGATGAATAATATATATAAACTATAAAATCTAAAAGATTATAAGATTCTAATTAAGTTCAATATGACAAGAAATATAACTTAATAGAATTTATTGAATTGAATCCATAAGAAAAATAATTCTTTTATTTCATAGAATTTAGTTAATAAAATAATTGTTGGAATAAATTAAGTTTAATTAATTAAATTTCAAGGATCTAGGTATAATAAGATAATCCCCAGATGAAATAGTGGTCAGAAAAAAAGTTAAATGATAAATAATTTATTGAATTAGAAATTTAGATCAATAATTATTTAAAATAGGAATTCGATCCTTAAATGTATTAATAAGATATTTTTTAAAAAATTATTAAAATAATAGTTTAAATATATCTAAGATCTTTACAATAATGGACGGATAAAAAATTTAATAGACCTTATTAGTAAGCTAAATGATAATCAATTCGTTATTAGATGATTCGCTTGTAAGCGTGAGATTAAGTATTTTAGATATAATGGGGAAAACTTTAGAATTTTTATATGTTATTTATATTTATTTATCTAAATAAATCTCATAAAATATATAATAGAGTTCGAGATTGTAGTATTAGTTTAAGATTCTATAAATAGATTATTATGTAAATTTGGTCGGGAAAAGATTACTTGATATTTCTAAACAAGTTCGTATTAAATGCATTCAAATACTTTTTCTCTTATTTGATTAAGTTAATGAGGATAAATGGATTGAAATATATATCTAAATAATTTAGAGGATTAATGATATTGATGATTAAGTTAGATATTCTACTTTAAAGCTAATAAGAGAAAATATCAATAATATTTTAAATCTTAGCAACAAAGTATAAAATAGATTTTTTAAATATATATAAATTTTTTTTTTAAATAAATGAAGTTATAGTAAATTTGTTTTGCAGAGTTGATTAAGCGATTAAAAGATTAGGATCAAATATCAAAGTTAGCAGCTGAATTATTAGTTTTATTTTTGATTGGGAGTAATTAAAATAAGGAGGTTTTGAAAAAATCTTACAAGAATAAAAAAAAAAACTGGTAATAAATTATAAATTAAGATCAATAAAAAAACTTAGTTTTGAAATTGATTGAATTATTAACACCATAGAATAGGGATACATCCTATCAATTTATAGTAAAAAAATTCTATTATTTTATTTTAGTATTTAAAAATATTTTTAAATAGTTAGAATCTTCAAAACTTTAAATTTTACTTGATAGATTAACCTAAGAGCATTAGTAATAGTTCAACTTTGGAATTATTCTATCGACATGTATTGACTTGATTGTACAGTAAATAAAAATTCTAGCATTAATAAGAGACCAAGATGAAATTTATTAATCTTGGAATAAGATTTTGAATGTGCTTAAATTAATGAATCTAATATAAAAAATTTCATAGTAAAACTTATAACAAATGAACAATATTAGAACAGAAAATATTAAAAGGATTGATATTATATTAGATATATCATTATATTTACTTAACTTCAAAATAGAATAGAATACAAAATTAAATAATATATATGAGATGACTATATAATATTAAATGGAGTTTATATTATTTATGCTTGTGCTTAATTAGGATTATATCAATTCAAATGAGATCTTATTGACAAAAAAAATAAAAAATAATATAAATTAACTGTTAGATATTATACATAATATGATGTTTGCGATAAATTATAGGTATAAAAATAAATTAAAATAATAAATTAGATTAAAATACATAAAGCCGTGCCTGGAGTTATAAATTTTATTGAATATATAGGTGAATCGGGATTTCGAAAACGTATACAAAATATTGGAGACATCAATAAAATTAGTTAGTAGTAAATTTTTGTAACTCGAGGACGATAACTAATTTAGTGAAAAAGATTAATATATTTTTGGTTTTTCTTTAGTTATATTTGAAGCCTAATTTAAATATATTGAACTTTATGTAAATCAAACTGATAGGTATATAATTTAATTAATTTACAATTTTATTAGGGATGGATTATAATTTTTTTTAGAAAATATTGTTCCTTTCTATGATCTATTATTAGAGATGACTACAATTTTTTCGATAAAACGATTTTCCTTAGATTTGTATGAAAATATTCTATTAATAATTTATTTTATTTTTTAACTATGTATATAAATATAGATTGAATTGTATTTAAATAATATGGAATAAAATACCATCATTAATGTTTAAAAGTCAGGATTATTTGAAATGGAATCTTAAAAATAATTAATTTGATGAGAATTTTATATTAGGAATATATCAATTATTTGTTGATAAAATTTAAGAGGCAAATATTCAAGCTCATTTGATTGCTAAAGATAATGTAAATTAACTAAAATCTACTTATTATAAATAAATATTAGCAAATGGATAAAATTAGTCAACAGTTTTAAATAGACCAACAAACTGTAGTGTATTTAATAAAAGATATTTTTTCTATTACTTTTAAGTAGCATATAAATCATAAAAATGTTAATATCAGAATCATAGTTCTAAATCTTCTCAAAATTTTATTTGATAATCAATTATTCCTTGCCTTGGAAGTATATTAAATAATTATATCTATATATATATATATATATATATAAATATATTTTGAAAAAAATAAATAGTTTGGAGCTTAGCTTATAGCTTAATTAATTGATGTAAATTAAACGGTTTATGACATAGTATCGAGTATATTGGTACAATGTATAAAAGTAAATTCATAGCACATAGAACTATCATTTGAAATCGGACTGTAATTAGCAATTCATTAGATAGATACTAATAAAATGATGGATTAGTTTTCATTGTTAGATTAAAAGGTAAAAGGAATAAATGCAGTTTAATAGACATAAGATATTATTTAGGGTATTTTATTATTTAAATTCATTTGTTAAATTTAATAGTTAGCTCTTCGAGTGAATTAACAATGATATCATAATAATTGAGTTAATATTTAATTAAACTATTTAATAATATCGAAACAAATAAGTTGTCCGATTATATATTCATAATGGATTAAATGATTTAATTTAAATATATTACTGAAAAAGATATTTACAATAATGTCTCTGGTATTTTATATTAATATAAGAAATAATCGGGTCGAATTGAAAGTATGATAGATAAATTTAAATCCAAATAAAATTATCTAAATAATTTAAATGATAATTTGAGTCAGATCAATGAATTGATAGGACAGTGTCTTATATAGCTACTTAGATTATTATATTTCTTTTAGATTGTATAAAATATTGTTTCATCTCATTTGAGTTTAATTGATATTTTCGATGTTACGAATGAATAAATGACTTGCGAAAATATTCTAGAGGAAATTCAATAAATAAATTTAATAAGTAAGAAAAAATAAAAATTAATTTCATACCAGTAATGTTATAGGATATAATAAGATAAAGATATTATTTCATTGATAGATCAACTTAAATTATACATTTAATAAAAACAATGGAGTCAAAATCATAATATTTTAAATGTTGGATAGGACTCAAATATTAATTCAGATGATGAAACAACAAATTTAAACTAATTGGATAGTAATAATACTAATTCAAATAATAATAATAATAATAATAATAATAATAATAATAATAATAATAGTAATATAGAGATATCATCACTTATAAATAAAGCAGAAAATATAATCGATATTTGTGATAATTTTTACAGAGATATTAATATAATATAAATTACTGAAAATTAAAAAATTTTATTTACTTTAAAAAATTACTTTTACGAATTCGAAATAATGGCTCCATTATAAGAATATTAAAATACTGCCATAGATGAAGACAATCCAACAATAAAATTAAAATCTTAAAACTAAAACCATTAACGATAATCTAAATCATAGAATATTAGAAAAGTTTCCAAAGTAAAAATATATATATATATTTATATATATAATGTAAATTAAAAGGCATTTGTTTAAAAAAAAAATTAATCACAAAAATTGCGATCTCTTACTATCAAATCGAAAAAAAAAGGTATATAACTTTTATATATATAGTTATCATTTTATGATGACATCTAGATGATGGTGATGATGATGAAGAATGGATTTCATAGGTGAAAAAACTTTCCAATGCAAAGAGTAAACGTTCTAGTAGGCAAAAAAACAAAGATTGATTTTTAAAAATATAATAATAATTGAATTGAATTAAATTAAATGATTTTTCTTTTTTTTAATTAATTAATTATTTATCATATCTGATATTTTTTCTCGCTTTCGCATTCGTAAAGGTATTTTTTTAACATTAAGCTTTCATCGGTTATTAATTTCCATGCTTTAAAAATTGCATTAATTTATGAAAACTATTATTATATTAACTATTTGTTTGTGATGTATGAATTTATTTTATCAATTGATCTTTTATTTTATATATATAGATATATTTTATATAATGTATTTACTTTATAAAATTTAATTATTAAATTTTATTTAATATTTGAGATAGGTTTGTTATTGCTTTTATTTATTTTGTTTTATTGTACCAGTTTTAAAATATTTTATTTAATTTCAATTATGGATGGAGAATATTTTATAATTTTTTATGTGCTTTGATGGATTTTATTTACTATTACCAGTTTTAAAAGATGGTTTTTAATTATTTGCTATTTTATCTAAAGCTAAATTATCTAATTTAGATGTTGTTTAGAAATTATTTTCTTATAAAATTAAATATGATTCTTTTTGATTATAATTTTAGGTTATTTTGGAGAATTAAATTCCTTAATTATTTTTGCCTATGAGCGGCTAAATTTTTCTTAAGTATTATGAATATTTTATTTTTAGTTCTTTTAGATCTTTAATTGAGTTAAATTTATACTAAGCGTAGTTTTTAAATTTGCATTTACCATACAACAATAATGGATCCCTTCAATTTCTTTTGTTAATTTTACTATAGCTAGTGTATCTTTTATTAATTTTTGAAATTTTTAACCATCCTTATATAATTTTATAATATCAAAAATTTAGAATTATTGATAAAAAATACATTTTTAAGCAATATAATTTTTGTTTATTCCTATTTTTTAGGTAGATTGATTAGGCTTTGACCCTAATAGATTTATTTATTTTTGAAATCCCCTTCCTAACGTATATTATTTATTTAAAATTAAAAAATATAACCATTATCTTAGAATCTTTTTCAAATTAATCTATTTTATTTTAATTTATGCCTGATTATAGAACTTGAGCATCTATTATGTATATTATTTAAATGTATCTATAATTTATTTAATTAATTTATTTGATCTTCTATTTTGGTTTATTTATATTAATTTATTATTATAGACTCTTTATTATGTAAATAGACTCCATACATAAAATGCTTTCTGAATATATTTATTTCTTTTATTTTTATAAATTAAAGATTAAATTTAAATCATAATTTCAACTTTAGTTAGTGTAAGACTACATTGTTTTTCTCTTATTTAATTTTAAATTTTCGATTGAATTGTTTAAAGCAAATAATGCTCTTTATCAATAATCCCTACTCGTAAAATCTACGGCTATCAAGATATTTTTTCCTTTTTAATCGATTTCTGTTTGATTAGGAAAAAAAATAGTTAAAATTGAAATATATTAAAACCTATTCAAATTGTAATTTAGTCTATCATATAGTTTTGAAACAATTTATTATTTTCTCCTGTTGATCAGATGTTAAACATTGTTATCTATTTTATTTCTATTCAGTAATATTTATCTAAATGCTAGTTAAATTTTTTGAATAATTGTGTTTTATGTAAAATAGAAATATTTTATATACCATTGATGCATATTTTTTTACGGATAGATTATTTTTTTTATTGAATTAGTTAATAAATATAAGTTAATTATCGTTTAAATTAATATTTTTGTTTGAGTATACTAAATATTGTTCTAATTTTATTATCACTATTTTATTGAGTAACTGAGATTTGTAAAAGTCTTAATCTTAACTTTTGATTTTTATGATCTTAAATGATATAATAATTCTTATAATACTTTCAATTGCTCGAAATGTTTTCAAAAGAGTATTTAATTTAATTTATCTTTTGGCATTAGCTGTAATAATGCACATATTTTGGATCCAATTATATGAATTTATAAAATTATTAAATCCTTACCTTAGAATAATTAATTTTAACTGAGATGAAATCTCCCTTACAGCAAATAATTTTATCAATCTACCTCGACAAATATACTTCATTTAATTTAGGGTTTATTTCTACAATGATTGATTTTGCTTTCTTATTAATAAATCTTTTTTTATCTATAAACCCCTCTTGATAATTTTATTCTATATCAATAAGTTAAATAACTATTTTTATAGTATTTTTTTGTAGATGTCTTTAAGCTGTAAATAGAATCGGTTTGTTTATCTCCTTAACTTATAGCTAGGCCTGAAATTCTATTTAATCAATTAAAAATCATTTCCTGATTTTGCGTTAAATCTTATCATATATATAGATAATTCCCAAATACATTTTTATAATATAAATACATCTCGATCCACATATTAAGATATTTTTATTTTTATTTTAGAATTAATTGATTTACTATATTTTTATTACGGAGCTTACTCTAGCTGATTGAGAGCCAATTTTCAAAATATTTCGTAAGAAGTTTTTCTCGTTACAAAAGCTTCAGTTTATCTACAGATTAATTAGAGTTTTTATGTCTTTCAAGGGTATATTTCAACGAGGCGAAATATTTTTTTACTTTTGCTTGTTATTTTTAATATATAAAACTATTAATTGATTTTCTTTTCAGATAATAGGTGATAAGGGCTTGATAATATTTTTTCTTATATAAATTACAATATTTATATTCGAAAATAATAATTTACTTATATTTATCTTTTGATATGTATTATGGTATATGCGCATAAATATGCAACATTTTATTCAAAAGAATAAATTCTTCTATATTATTTAAATGAATTTCTTAGTCTTTAGATACGTTAATTTTTTTAAATTAATAAAGTATTATGTAAATCCTTTTATCGTCTTAGGTGTAAAATTTTAATACCATTGAATCCAATTTTTTTTAAATTAAATATATGAGCATTTTTCATTCGGTTGTTTTTTTTTTAATCGGATAGTTTTATCCGCTAATATATTATATATAAAATAATTTTATTTGTGCTATAAATAAATAAGCAAACCTTAAAATTCTTGAAAAATAATCTCATTTATATTTATAATATGGATTAATTAAATTATTCTAAAAAATTATTTGATTTTAAAACCCTATACCAGTAATTAAAAATTCTCTTTTTGAATATAGAATTCACCTATTTATATTTTTATACATGGCCTATCTTATTAATTTTCTTTTATTAGCAATATTATTTAAAAATTTAAAAAGATCTAATTAATATTTTCATAAATTATAATATAATGTTAGAAATATTTACTTTTCTTTTATATGCTAATTATATGTTCTTATTGCATAATTTTTATATACGGTTTTAATTTTTTTTTGATTGCTTCTCTATCTTAAATAATAAAACGGTTTTAATATTAATTTATTATATCTAAAATTAATGCATTTTTTCATTGATCTAATTTTTTATATATATAAAAATAAGTAAAAATCATAATCGAATTTATAATTAATTACTATTTATGCTAAAATTAATTTTTAGAAAATTCATTTAATTTACTAAAAAATTATCCTATAATTTTGAAATGATGTAAATATAGCACTTAATTAAGATACTTTTTTTTTTCATTTCTTTTAACTCTCTATCGATTTAAAATTTATAAACATTTTTATAAAATCTTTTATTTATTAAATATGATGACTCCTGAAGTCAATTGTTATTACTATAAGTTTTTTTTTTTAAAATTAAAAAAAAAATTGAATTTCTATATAAAAATAATAAATACTTATAGTTTTTATAATTGCTATTGCCTTATACCCTAAAAATATTCATTCATCTTAAATAGATTTCTTTATTATAGCTTATTTTCAACTTTATGTAACGTCATATTTTATATTGACATAATTTTGAATTATTATAAATATTTCTTTTTAAGTTGTATTGTATTGTTAGTTTAAATAATTCTTTTAGCTTTAGTGAATTTAGAATTTCTTTCTACAATCTAAATCCATTGTTTAAATATTTATTTATTCAATAATTAATTATGTTTCTCAATGAATTTATTTATTATATATCGATTTATCTGTTATTTATCTGCTTAATTTTTCAAATATATGAAATATTTCTGTATAAAATTATTTCGTATTTTATTAGTGAATTATTTTTTAGCTCTTTTTTAATTTATAAAAAAAGATAGAAACAAAAAAAATACTTAACAATTTTTATCCAACCTAAAAATACCCTTCTTATAAAATATTGATTTAAACTATTATTTCCTTAAAGATAATTCAATAATGTTTTTTATGTAGGAATAAACTTAAAAACTAGAGGAATCGAATAAAACAATTGTTCATTACATTCAATGGATTCAAATAAAATTTATAAATTATAGCTTACCGAATCTATCTATGAATATTATTCAAACTTATATTTTTTTTTTATAAAATATTAACAAAAATACCAGACTACGAGCAACATCTAAAAATTTTTATTTTTCATGAGCTCCACTTAGAATTATATACAAAATAAACATTTTTTTTTAGCTGCTAACAATTTAATCATTTTCCCTCTTTTATTTCTTGGCACCATTGAGAAATAGCTGAAAAAACCTATACTGCACACGCAAGCAATAAAAGAGCTTATTTAAAAATTATATAATTATATATATATATATAAATATATACATCAGCCCCTTATAATTATCTATTATGTTGTTGTAATGAATCTATAAATATATTGAATGTTTTTTTGATAATTTTTTATATAGAATAATTTTGGGCATCATGATATTTTTATTTTTTGAATAATCTAATTTAAGTTCTTCGACTCCATTGGTTCAGCGTATTATAAATTTATTTTTATTGATGTTTCATTATTAATAGCATTCCACATTTCAAGCGTTGATTATATATGTTTAATTATGTCATACACCTTTTTTTTAGATTGAATTATTTCATTTAATCAAATTCAAAGGCTTTTTATTCAAATATTTATTTATTCATTAAAATATTATTCAATCTCCCAAATAGTTATTTACCCCATATATTAGTTTGAAACTGTATAATTTATAATTGAATTTTATACTTAATCATTTTTTTTTCTTTCTTTATTAATAATTATTTATATATTAATTTTATATTATCAAAAAAAATTTACCAATGAATATATTATAATACACCAGTTTTTAAATACTTTAGTCATCAATTTACGATTTTTAAAAAATTCACTGGTATATTAACTTACCCTACTGACCACACCACGCACTACATTTGACTTCAATGATTAAAATGCCTTATATAAATATTTACTTCTTCTTTAATATAAATAGCTATCCTTTCTCTATTTTCTATTTATTTTTTTATAATAATATTATTTCTGGATTTTTTTTTTTTTTTTTTTTTTTTATTTTTTTTAAAAATATTTTTATTATTACAATAGTATTTTTGTTTA
>Ga0102912_1000075_pt1 | contig 12941 bp, 10 predicted proteins | sample Colrivmeta1560A3_FD_78499 | JGI IMG/M metagenome (GOLD analysis project Ga0102912, IMG submission 78499) | Estuarine microbial communities from the Columbia River estuary - metaG 1560A-3 | ecosystem: Environmental > Aquatic > Marine > Intertidal zone > Estuary | place: USA: Columbia River...
CAAGCTAATGAGTTTACTTTAACATTAAGAGTATTATAAAAAAAAATAAAAAATAAAATAAATTCTTAATAATTTATTTATAATAATCAATATTTGGGAAAAAAATATGTAGATGATACGAAGATAGTTATTTAGAAATTTAATTTGTAGAAATTCATTTTCTCAATAAGTGGAAGGTACAAGTGTTTCTAAATAGCCAGCAGCAGGTATTTATAATATATTATAAATTAGTTAATATTGATTTATAAAAAAAGATGTAAATGATGCCCCTATACATTTAAGATCTTATGATGCTAAAAAATATGAGGTGCCATCATCAAAGCTAAAGATAAGCACAGGGTATTCATTTTTGGATGTTGAACCTGTTCCAAGAGCCAAAATTATGAAAATTTGCTATATTGTTCTTGAGAAAATGTAAGATGTCCCACAAAAAGCGTTATACAGGTAATATATTTCTATAAAAAATAAGCATTCAAACTTAAAATCGATAGATTATATACTGAAGAAAAAATGAAGTATATAATGAAATTAACAGATTAGATGGATGATGTCAAAAGGTTAGAGGAAGAGCTTGGATTTGAAACAGTTGAATTATTTATTCAATCATTGCACGGTGAAATCCATTTGGCTGATAATATGATAAGAGAAAAGCCATGGGAAATGAAAGATGAAGATCATGATGTATATGAATTAATGAGATAAATAAGACGAGATCCTAAGCTATAACCAGAGAATTTAATAGATAAGAAGAAAAAACTTAAATTTATTAATATGAATAAATGAGATTAAATTAGCACTTAATAAATTGCATTAAAAATTAAAAAAATAAAATAATAATTAATAATAATAATAATAAATCAAACAATCAAATCATAGATTCATTTTTCTATTTCCATCTTTAGCCCCTCCAACCCATATTCTGACCAACTTCCATCATAAACAGCCTTATTTTAAGCTCCCTAATAATAAATTTATTTTTACAATTACAAAAAAAACAAAAAATTAATTTTATAAATCAATTATTGTAATCAAAAATATAATATAAACAATCTTCTCTAAAGCCACATAAAATATTGAGGCCGTCACACCAGATCCACAATATCCCACTATCGTCTAATTCTACCAGTCAATCTATTTTTCCTTAAGTATTTACAAAATACTCTCATCCTAAATTCATAAATATACATTAATCAAATAAATCATTTGAAAAATAAAAACCGATATCATCTCACCGCTTGATGGATCGATCAGTTCATTAAATGGTATATTTTTAGCATAAGGAATATGTCCACTAACTAATCCCGCCCTTGGCTCAGGTACCTATGCCAAAAATCTTCCAGCCCCTCTCATATCAACCACACTTTCACAGATATCACCAGACCTTTTATTATAAGTGTTTCTAACCATATCTTCTATTGTACGAATCAGTTATTTTTATGGAACCGATTTATATGATGATTATTTTACAACCTACACTTCGTCACTTACGATTGGATAGCCTAATTACCTCCATCGAGGAAGACCCTAAAACATATATATATATATATATATATATATTGATAAAATTACCCCATTCAAAACTGCTACATTTTTGTGACCAAAATATTTAAATGTCCAATAAACCCTACAAGAAGAGAAAAGATTCATTCCGTCATAGATAACCAATGAATCATCATTAGATATTCCTAATTTTGAAACCGATCTAAATCGTAATAGCAAAAAAAAGAAAAAATATAAATTTATATTATATATCGAACAAATCAAATTATTCCGAGGTTGGTATCATGTGAGGTAATTAAGAAGTCTAATCAGATATAGCATCTATATCGAAAAATATGGATCCCTTGATTCTAGCCTATTTAAATTCATCATAAGGTTTTCTATTAAGATTTGGCATATACCATGATCCATCTATTACCTATAATAAACAATTTAAAAATATTATCTGTAACTTTGACTTTATCTAGATTTGTATGTAACCAATCTGCAGAAACGAGCGGACCACCAAAAATTGTACTAAAATAATTGCGAGATATCCTCTGAATCATTATAAAAAATATAATCTTATTTTAATTTAATATACAAAATAAATTCGAAAAAAAAATTATTTGATTTATGGATTAAAAATAATCAAAAGTCCTTCGCTATGGATAAATAGTTCGAATTTAGGGAATTAATAGTTTGAAAAAGAAAGGTGTACTTTGCTCTAAAGGGTTTGATATTTATATAAATAAATATAAATTTAGATTTACACAATCAGGAGTATATTTTTAGGTTTACGAATAACTATAAATTATAAACAATTATAGGGAAACCTTATTTTAAATATTACCAAGAGGATCATTTGAAATATAGGATGAATATATGAAAATGGATAAAAAGTTATTTTTAAAAAAATATAATGAATTTTATGAATATTTATACATTCATATTTTAGTGAACGTTAATGGAATAAATAAATTGCTTCACGTGTAGATAACGAGAGAGAATAATATTTTAATGTCATATAATTTAAATAGAATGAGGAAATTTTATTTGGTGCTGAAGTTGTTTTCAAACATTTTGAATCTGATACCTATCTAATGAGTTCGGATAAATGTTCTAGATTTAGAAATGATGCGTTTTTAGTTGAATTATCTGAAGAATTATGTAGCGCAATGATATTTAAGATACTACCATGTTTTAGTTATTAGGTTGAGGGGTAAAATATTTTATTAGACGAACCTCTGCGTATATAGACTGCGGTAAATAAATTCTGGTTGGATTCGGTTAGTACCAATTAGATATTCATTGATGATCTAATTAAATATGATTAGGATAACATGGATCTAACTACAGACTCAGTTGAATTCTATAAGTTTAGACCGTAAATGCGCAGGATTTCATACAATTCACAGCGATATGAGGCTGTTGTTTCACATAATGGAAAATATAACTGGTAATTCAGATACTATGAAGGTTTCGACAGTCAACAAGAAAAAAATAAAATAAAACCATACGATCTAATCATCTTTCAGTATACACTAAACCCCCAAACTTATCTATCAACAAACATGTTTGAAGATCTCGCTATACTTAAAGAAAAAAAAGAGATAGTTTCAGTTACCGAATGCTTAGATGCTATATGGGAAGTATAACCCATATTACAATCAACAAAATAATTATAGCAATAACAATAACCAATTGAAAACAAAGCAATTCAAAATAAAGGATATGTTTTTAGACATTTTTTAACAGGAAAAGTTCTAACCATCAAATCAGAAAGTAATATTGTAATATAAACTCAGACCGAATCCTCTGATGAGCATCTTATTGATTTAATCCAAGCAAGATCTGGTTAAAATGCTTTGAAGGATGGTCAATATGTAAAATTATGCCACAAATAGAAAGAAATTCAACTAGGCCAATAAATTTTTAGGCCCGCTTTTATAAGCTTTAAGTTAAATAAATCAAATAGAGGATCCTATTTTCAGAAATTGACTGAAGCCGATCTAGACTATAAATCCTATGTATTTTAAATTTATTAAACTATAAAAATATGATTTTAATTAAAACAAAATAAATGTTATAATAATAATAATAATAATAAAAATAATAATAATAATAAAAATAAAGTCTCTTTAATTATCTGAGATGAATTCATCTCATGCTTTTTAGATGATAAGAATAGGTAGGGAGACTAAATTAAATTTATTGACTATTTCGAGTAGTTTGGAAGTATTAGTTTATTTTGCTGATTCGCTTAAATTGTTATTTAAGGAGCTAGAGGTTATTATGACAGATACGTTGTTGAAAATGATAATAAGTACTCTTAGATAGCTCATTTAATTTTTGTTGAATACTAAGATGCCTGAGTCTGAATCTTACGATGGTTTACCTATGGCTAGTAGGTAAAAAAGTTTTAAGGAGTTGTATATAATTGAATTGGTGATTGAGATTGTTTATTTGATTTCATTTAAGAATGATTTGGAGACATTATATAAAAAGCGTAAGAATGAGAAGGAAAAAATAAAGATAATATATTAGTTAATATATTGTTTGCTGAGTAAAATTATAAAAGCGAATCCTGCTATAAAGCTTCATGTTTCATAGTGGATTGATTTTTTTTTGCATTAGGCTATGATGGTTGATGATAAGAATGTTTAATAGACGATATCGGAATTGTTGAATAATAATTATTATGCTATATCTAGATTTATTTCACGAACTTCTATATAGCGTATTATTGATATAATGAAATTGCATTTGCCAAATTAAAAATATTTAAAAATATTAAGTTCGATATGTGTTTGTGAGGGTATTTCGATAGTAAAAAATTAGAATCATTGTTTGGATTTATTTTTTAAGAATAATATTGGTAATAAGTATAGGTATAAACTTCGTAAGGAGCATGGTCGTGTATGTATTTGGTCCCATGTCAATAATAATGAGCCAAGATGGCGTTCATTTTTGGATTTATATAATGAGAGTTTAGTTTAGGATGGGCTTCAATCATGGGAGTATTGTGTTGCTTATTTTCACTTGTTAAGTGATATATGCTTGGATCGTAATAAAATGGCAAAATAATTCGTTGATGAAAATTTTTCATTTGATAATTTATGTTGTATAATTGAGGATTCGCAGACCTCTGAGTTGAATGTAATAGAGCCTATAATAAAGGTTATTCACTATGCTTATATCGATTGTGATAAATATCCGCCTTAATTTCGTATAAATAGAGTTTTAGAATGGAATAATATAAATGAAAATCCTGATTTATTTTAAGAAAATTTTTAAACTTAAACTACCCCTGAGATTGATAGGGTAATCACGCTTATAATGAAAATCTTAAGTTAATTTAAAAATTTAAGTGTAAAAAATAATTCTTAAAGCTATATAGTATATTCTGCATTGGAGGTGCTAAAAAAATCAATCGTATTGGGATTTTGGAAAAAAATAGCTGATCTCAAAGGACTTATTGCAAATCTATTAATGATTTGTTCATGTAAAAATGAATTTTCTGAATTTATGGAAGATGAGGCTAAATATTAAACACCAAAATCAGAATCTATATAAAAAATAACCTTTGAAAATATAAATTAATTTGGAAAAAATTAAAAGTATTAAAATTAAACATATTACACCAAGACCAAGTCCGAGGTAACAAAAATGAATCCAGAGAATCTTAAAATTATGCAATGCAAAATGCTGGCCTGTGATATTATAGCATTAATTTTTGACCTTGAATCCAATATTAAAGTTTCAAAATTGCTTTATATTTTTAAAAATATGGTAATTTTATCCACCTAAAATAATTAGACTGAGGTTAATTTAGAAAATAGCTTCTTTGATCCTAAGAGAAGGAAAACATCTTTACTAGAGACCTAACCCCTCGTCCTTGATTAGGATGAATAAAAAACCAAAACAGCAAAATTCCTTAATAAAAAGTTAAATTCTGCCGCAAGTAATTTTAGGCGAAATGATATCGATAGGTAATTTTATGATTCTGATTTATGGGCGAAGGAATTTAAAAATTTAATTGATTAAAGAGCCTTCCTTAAATCTGATAACCATCCGCTTGAATTGATTTTCGCTGAGATATCGTTATTTGAAAATCCATAAATGGCTGCATTTGCTCTAAAGATATTGAGTAGGATAAATGGTTAGCGTAAGGAGTTGATGTAAAATTTCGAAAAAGCCTTAATAGTTGCTGATGGCTAGACTTTGGAATTGTTTAAGTGTTCAAAGTAGATTATGTAAAAATTTTATATTTTGAATGATACTCTATTGGTGAGAACGGAAGGAGAGGTATACGATAAATTGATTTGGGCATAAGGGGATAATTTTGATAACAAGGGGTTGATTTAGCATCTATACTTTTTGTGCTAAAGCTTAAAAAAATTAGTTGTGTTAGATTAAATAGATTATGCTGATCTGACCCCTATGAACGGTCTTTATAGAATTTATAATGAAAAAGAATAGAATTAGCGTATAAATTAATCATTACTTAAATCATTGGAGATTTATATGCCTGTAATACGGTTCATATAAAATTGTCATAAATACAAGCCAGAGATGGAGGGTGTAAGTAAATTATTGCATTAGTCATATTTATTTTTGACTATGCTGGCATGGAATAATATAGATAATAAAATGGAGCTATCGAAGTATAGGAGTTTTATGTACGATCATTTAACTGAAAATATTGGGGTTGTTGATTTTTTTATAGAGCTTTTTGCTAACAATAAGATTTTGCTATACAGCGAGCGTGAAATTCCATTTATTGTTGATAAAGTTGTTTGTATCTGTGATAAATTGAGCATAAATAAATATTATAAAAGCAAATTGCTTAGTTTCCTTCGGGTATTATTAATATATGACTCTAAGCCCATAAAGCCTAATCAATTTATTGTTATGTAGAAGCTTTAGGAGGATACATTTTAACATATTATGATATAGCTTAATTTTGATATAATTAAAATAGATGACACAGATTATTAATAAATAATATGTGATATAGTTGAGCAAAATTAGAAGCGAAGTTCAAAATTTAACAGTCGATCAGTAAGTAATGATAGTTCATCCGTTTCATCTGATCAAAAGAGCTCATCTAAATGCAGTCAAGAAAAATCTACATCAATTTTTGATTATAAAAAATTTATTTAATGGATCGCTGATTATTAATATAGATATGATAATATTGCTAAGCATTCTATAATCGATATTGGTCCACAATTAACATACATAGAATCATATTTTCAGCTACTTGCTCTATTGATTTATAATAAGAATGACATTAATTCTGAGAAATGCATGTAAATGCATCCATATAGAACCCTCCTCGAGTTAATAGCTTAAAGTAACTCTTGCTGGCCAGTTAAGCGATAAATTAGGTCATATATAAATAGGCTATATTATATTCAATAAAATTATGAAAATATATCATAATCATTTATAGAAATCGATCTGGCGTGTATTATTGGGGATCTTCAAGAAATAATTGATATAAAATCTGATCCAAATAAATGTCAAGTTCCATTAGCCAAACTAAAAAACCCAGTAAGATTTTAATATCTTTACACCTACATCCAACTTAATCTTGAAGAATGCTTAATTACACTTACATTCGTACTAAACAATGATCAGTTCTTAGTGGATTTAGAGGATATTCTAATATAAAATCAATAAACAGGCATAATGTAAACACATTTACAGTTATTTGAGCTTGGAGCTAAATTATCATAAATAGAAAGATTTTATTCTAATGAAGATCAAATTATGAATGTATGTAAGGTATTAAAGAATATACTTAGAATTATTTACAGAACGATAGATATTAATGTTCTAGTGATGAGGGACGCGTTGTAAAATAGCGTTCAGGACCTGCATACGGTATGTAATGTATTTTAGGTTTATTAGCGTCAAATGATTGGGAATTCGGTGATATCAGAATTTGAGAAAACAATTGAGCATCAGTTAAATAATAAAAATAAAATTGATAATGATTCGAAGAAAAAAGAAATTTAAAAAATGGAGGGTATTGAATAAAATGAGCGTGAAATTTTGATAGATTAAATATTGTAGGTAAAGGATTCGCATATTCATAGAAAAATAATAAATGTATTTAAGCAATATGATTAAAAACCAAAAGAAGCTGATAAAAATGAAGTATTGAATCATCGACATAGGAAGCTGATAAGTATCCTAAATCTTTCATAATCATTTTAAAGGTTTTTGGATGATGAATTTATTAATGTATGCGATAGATTATCTAGTATAGGCGAGTAATCTAAGCTGGTATATGAAACTACATTCGCTGTAACTGATACATAGGAATTCATTTCTAATATAATTAATATGTATATAAAAAATCCAAGTTTTTTGGCTGATGATATGAAAGTTTTTTTTTTTTAAATTCTAACCAGAATGATTACAGAAAAAAATTTAAACAATCGCGAGCAATCACTATCAGCAGATCAATGGTCCCCTGAGTACTGGAACGATTATAGGGATGATGTAGAGAGAACCTAAATATTTTTAGATGATTGTGGTGCAGGAAGATTGATATATCATATATTCTGTGAATCCCAATTAGAATCTAGGATCAATCTTACAGCAGAAATACTTAACTTCGTTATCTCATACCTCTTAGGAGGAAATGCTAAAAATCAAAATAGCCTATTATAACTTATCAAATAGGATAAAAATAATACAGTACTTACAAATTTTTCAATTATCATTAGAAGAATATCAAAAATTATTGATAATAATTTTTAGATCAAGTACACGAATACTAAATTATAGGATTATTAAATTTACAAATTAGACTCAATCGATGACTATGATCATTTAGATCCAATCACACTCACAGTTAAACGATATAATGTAGCAGAACCAGATAATGCAGCAGAAACTGCATTCAAAAAATAATGCTTAGATATAGTATGCAGATTCTATAGGGTTCTTTAATTAATGTGCGAAAATAATAATGTTGCAATGAAAAAATATATCAGATAACAAACTGATATTGATGGAAATGTTAGATTAGATTCAATTAATTTTATAGAATTTACTATAATATAATTAAGATTGTTTCTCAAAATACTATCAAGAGCAGTAATTTAGATTCCAGCCTTCATACTCGATTTCCTAATTGAGATAATACAACTTCCATGCGTTGATAATCAAATTACATTTTGCAAAACCACTTTCTTTGAGGACGTTAGCTATATGAGTGAGTTTTTTAGCGAAAAATAAAACAGAAAAATGAGATTGTTCAACACACAAGAAGACCTTGTTGAATTATACGATCTACATAATAAAATCATACTAGTAGTCTTATCAGTTTTTGAAGGAAATGATGAAAAAATATATGAGGATATTGAAAATAAACTAGACGGCCAAGTTTTTATAGAAATTCTTAAATATAATCTAGAAGTACTCAAAGTTAAAGAAATATAAGATCTATAAAAGTATTATAATCATTATATAAATATTATCTTTACTTTGATATCAAATTTTAAAGTATCCTTAATAAAGAGAAAAGAATATTTAGCGATCAAATTGTTAGATTGATAAATATACCCATCATAATTAAAAAAATATAGCATAGACATCCTCGATCAAAATGGTTGATTTAATTAAAAGCCTCAATTGAATGTGAAAAAAAATATGACTTATCTGGTATATTACTTATATTAGAAAGCAATATCAGAAATATTGAAATTGTTTATTAAAATTAAAAGATTATTTTGTTTTACGTAGATCATCCAATTTATAAGGTAAAATTATTTTTATTTTTTTTTATTTAGGTATGATCATTAATTTTATTTTGAAAAAATTAAATTAATAAAAAAATAGTTTTTATCAGATCATACACAGGAATAGATTCTATTTAAGGTAAATCGATAATCATAAAGGGAGAAATTATTTGGACTTCTAGAATAGAAAGAAATTATATTTTTCGAGCTTGAGCATAACTATAAGCTGAATTAAATGTTTATACCAGTAAATCAACGTAAAATTGATATATTGAGTAATATAAGTTCATTGCTATCGATTTTGGTAAATATAGGAATGATTCTAAGTTATACAGTAATAATTAAAGATCAAACACCAATATTTCATACAGGATTTTTTTAAATAATATTATTACGTATACTTACAGTTTCATAATTTACCTCATAGATTGTATTATTCATATTTGTTGTCATAAATCGTGCACCCATTATATTATAAAATAAATTTTAAAATACTAATCAGTCTGTTCACGATACTGAACGACAAATTGTCATTGATAAAATAAATTTATCTAAAATTAAAAACCTTAAATATAAATTATATAACTTAAGATATCTATTTAAAAAATCCTTAGCATATAGCATCAAGTATTCATGGGGATTAATATAAAAATCAATTATCGTACTAAAAAGCGAAGATGATTTTTTCTTATTACTTGGTTTGGTAGTATTGAGCTTTTGTGGAGTTTTCTATGGAACAGTAGTTTTTGTTATACACTTAGTTGAAATTTTTGTAATAATATATTAAGAATTAAAATTTTTTTTTCGTTTTTAATTGTAAAAAAAAATATGATAAATTATAGTCACGTGTCTCATTATTAAAGAATGTATTTTAAGCCATATCATACAATGCCAAATAATTATTTATGGTAGCATTTTTAGGTGTCCTATTCGTTTTTTCATTTTCAGTTGTGAGCTTCCATACATATTTTGATGATATCTATCCAGAAATCTCATCAGAAAAAGAAACATGCAATACATTAATCAGATGCATGATCACCCTCATCACTTCTGGCGTGATTGGAAATTCTATGACAGATTGGGATCCCATCAAATTTTTTTTTGATATGATGTACATCATATTTTTTGGACTCTTATTCACCAATATCGTCTCAGGCATCATGATCGATACATTCGCAGAATTAAGAGATCAAAGATAAAAAATTGAAGATGATATTTAAAATCTATGCTTCATATGTGGAGTAGAAAGATTAAAATTAGAAAAAAATAACCAATCATTTGAAGAACATATCAATTCCCAACATTAAATATGGAATTATATTTACTATATTTATGGATTAATGAATAAAGATCTAACTGAACTATCAGGTTCAATTAATTATTTATATATTTAGGTCTTGAATATTGGTTGAAGGATAATATTATTAATGATAATATATGTTGGTTTCCTATTATTGAGGATACGAATGATACAAATGAAAAATTAGATTAAATCAAAACCTAACTTGATAAAATTACAAATATTATCAAACCCCCTGAAGAAAATATTTATGAATTGTAAGAATGATATTTTAATTGAGCGGAGCGGATATTTATATTTTTATTATATTTTCGTTGTAATATAATAAAAAAAAATAAATATTTAATATAAATTTGGTATAATAAATTTAATTTTTGGATCAGATCTTAACGTTATTGTCCTTTGCCCATTTTCTAATAACCTTCAAGACGTATTCAACTTATGGATTATTACCGCCTTATTTTAGCATATTCATTACCTCTATCAATTATTCAGTAGTTGCCTTCTAAGCAATGACCATCTAAAATACACCTAACATATTATAAATTTAAGGGTATTAAATTATTTTTAATTGTTTATTTATTTTATTATTTTTACCCACAATCGCACCTCTAAGAGCATCCTCATATTCATGATCGGAATCTAACCTTTCTAATATATCAAATGCCTTAGCTGCGTAATAGAAATGACCCATTTTATAGCAATCATTTGCAATCAGTGATAAAATCTAAAATGATTCAGATGAAGTTTCCATATTTATATATGCTTCCCAAGCTTCTCTATATATTTTATTTAAAAATTTAAAATAAAAAAAAGTTAAAAATAATTAAAATACTTTGGTTTTCCATTCATAATATAACATCTAGTCATCCATTTCAAATAGCAATCATCTAACTTATATTTTTCGCTTTGTATTTATAGAAAAGCTTCCTCAGCTTCTTTAAAATTATTTGCCCCTGCTAGAGATATTCCAAAATCCCAGTTGAAATCATCATCATTTGAGAAGAAGTTTTTTATTGAGTTTAGATAGACAAGTACATCATCAAATTATCTTAATAAAAAAAAACATGACGCCATACACTATCGACCAGGAATAGTATCACATTCACTCGCCGAGGATCCAACAAGCTAGAACAATTGCTATGCTACCTTAAGACAATCTTTATTTTCACTCTATTGACCTCTTACTGCATTCACAACTGCCTTTATTATATATTCACGCGGTGCTGTAGGGGTTAAATCCTTAACTAGATTATACGCCTCCTATACCTCATCATTTTTTAAGTAATAAATTATCAAATTTAATTTCGCCTCAGGAAATATTTCTACTAAAGGGGGTAATACTTACATTGCATTCTCACCTTTTGTATATATATATGTATTATTATGTTATATTATATTATATTGAATATTTTTTACCATTTCTAAATACAACTAAATTATGCCTCAATAGATCATTATCATTGAATACATTTCCCCCCTCATATGCTTATTGTAAGGGCTTTAATGCATCTTCAGCTGCTTTACCGCTATATAACTGATATTGGTTACAGGCTTTTAAATTTATGCCCATAACACTTGTAGGATTTTAATTTAAAAATGATTATAGGATTTCAAGTGATACATCATAATAATCCATCTTATAGTAGCATAATGCAATATAAACATTTAATGCTTGGAACTCTCTATTTTCTAATAATAATTTTTTGTATATATCAGTTGCTTCTTCGTAGTGGCCTCTTAGGTAATGAATGGCTGCTAGACATAATTAATCATGAGTTGATTCTTGTAGTTTATGATGATAGGTCATTAAATTTTTTTCATCATTTTTTTTATGTGCAACATGAAACATCAATCGTATTTAAAGGGCACTTTCAATAGCCTTTAAACATTCTCGTTTGGCATCATCGTATTAGGTCAGTGCATAATAGCAACATGCCTTATAAACATGAATCTCCTTATTATCATCAGATTTTTATGTCATCTGATCATATAATTGAATAGATTTTCTTTATTTATTTAAAAACCAAATCAAAAAAGTAAAACAAAATAATTATAAAAAAATAATTTAATAAATATAACTTATAATCGCCATTGTGAAAATAAGCATACGCCAACCATAATTTAGATTCTAATTTATTGTCAAGAAAGCTTATTTATTTTTTAATTATTATAAATTAAAGAGGTTTCATAGAGTTAAATATTCTTTATTTTAATGTTATGTTTACCTTTTCTCATTCTCCAACCAACCAATAGCACCCACCCAATCTCTATTTTTAATATAATCTTCCATCGTAGGCATTTAATGCTCCACAGGCTTAACCTACATACCTATACCTGCCACCTACCCCGAGGGCTGTTTTGATTATTTGGCTTTACTTAATGATGAACCTGGTCTGTAC
>Ga0102912_1000076_pt1 | contig 12905 bp, 8 predicted proteins | sample Colrivmeta1560A3_FD_78499 | JGI IMG/M metagenome (GOLD analysis project Ga0102912, IMG submission 78499) | Estuarine microbial communities from the Columbia River estuary - metaG 1560A-3 | ecosystem: Environmental > Aquatic > Marine > Intertidal zone > Estuary | place: USA: Columbia River Estuary...
ATTTAATACCTTTTTAGATTCTTATAATAACATCTACTATTGTTATATCTAATTAATCTAATTTATAAACAAATTTATACATTAATAATAGAAATAATTATTTTTATACCTTATCTATAGCATTTATCGCTGTCTATAATTATTTTTATTCTTATATTTTCTTATTAACTTTTGTACTATCCAATGCCGAATAATTTTTTTTTAATATTTCAACCAACGTATCATTTATTGGAAAATCATGGATATCAGTTTAGTTTTTATACAATGTATCATCTTAGTTACATAAAACCTTTCCTTTAAGTAGTTAATCTACAATACATTATTCACATATTGTATGACCACATTCTGGCATCATTCTTGGAGTATGTTTATGAATATCAAACGGCTTACTACATTAATTACAAAGAAAAAAATCCATTAGTTTAGTTTTTAATTTAAAAAAAAATAAAATTATTATTTAAAATTTGAAAAATATAATAACAGTGTTGATATTAATAAGATAATAATTAATTTATATTAATTTAATAATTATATATTTAATTTTTGAAAAAATAAAATATATTATAAAAATTTAAGTAACATAATGTATTATTAAAATTATTTATATATTAAATTATATTATTTAATCTAGCAATTATTCATATAAATAATAAAAAAAAGGAAAATGAATTAGATGTATTAATAAAATAATAATTGGCAATTTATTTATATATTTATAGAAATTATCCTCATGATGTTTGTGAGATATGTAGGAAATTAGATCCAGAAGATATAAGTATAATTCACGAAATGTTATCTTAGACATTCAAGTAACAAATAGAACAATGTAAAAATATATTTCTATAAATTATATAATATATATGTAAATTAATAGAAAATAAGATAAATCCTACAATAATTAATTAGGTATTTAGAAACAGTAAATTTAGAAAATCATTAGCAGTTATATTTGACTCTAAATATATTGAAATATAGGATACTTGTTAGCATTAAAAATTATAGTAGCTGTTTATAAAAATGTGGGAGCAATATATAGGATCATAGGATAAAATAGTGAACAAAAAATATATATATTTTTAATGAAAAAATATATTTTTAGGATCAAAATTTAGTTGAAGATGGTCTAGATTAATTATTTAAAAGTGTTTCTGAAAAATAAGATAAATTATAGCTTCATAGAAAATAATTTGATAAATTAGCTCAATCCATTTTTAATTGTGATGATAATGAGGACTGTGGAGTTGATTTATTTAATGATTAGAGTAGCGATGAATAAATTGATGAGGAAATAAATAGTAATTTTATTTATTTATAAATTATTTTTTATTTAAGATAAAATGGAATAGGATGATGATAGTTAAGGTGAAAATAGAATAAAGAGTATGTAATTTAATAAGAACTCAAACAAAAATAAATTTCAAAAAAGATCTATAGAAATTTTGAAAAAATGGTTTCTTGATAACTTAGAAAATCCATATCCAGATCAAATTGAGAAAAAGAGATTATCATAATAAACTGGAATGAATGTCAAATAAATACAGAATTGGTTTACGAATTCCAGAAAGAGATACATAGAACCCCTGAAAAAAAAATTAGAAAACAATTAATTTGATTTAAATTATTAAAATAATGTTAATATTTTAGGCAAATAATCAAAGCCATCCGATTAAAATTCAAAATTGTATTTATATCTGGTTATAATTAATTATATAAAAAATTAAGTTAGAAATAATAATTTGATGAAAATGAACAAGATGAATAAATAGGTCATAAGATTTTAAAGTAAGAAGATGATGATTTAAATAATAGTAATGGTTAATAATAGCAAGAGTAAAAAATTCTTCAACAAATACAATATCAATAGATCGACGAGAAAAATGATCATATAAAACTTTCTTTTAATTTATAGGAACAATAATAATACCAATAATAATAATAATTATTATTATAATAACAATTATAATTATAACAACAATAGTAATAATAACTGTAAAAATATATGCAAATGTTGCCGATATAATACGTTCAAATGGTTGAATGGCAAAGATAAATGTAGATCTTATACATGTTGAATCTTTAAAACTAATAAAATCCAAATTTATTACAGTTTGTTGCATAATAATAGGTAATTTAAAATTAATCATAAATTTTTTCCAATATTAGGTCCAGTAAAATATTAACAAAAATTAAACTCATCCTAATTGAATATTAATATTTATATAAATTCAATTAATTAAATATATATATTTTATATTTTTTGAGTTTCAATGAATATTTTAAATGTAAATTATTTATGCAATTTAATTCTTTCTTAGTAATAGAGAGTGGATTGTCAATTTTTTCATTTGTATAAAATACATCATTACTATAAATATTGGGTTACAAGATTCTTCATTAATTATTTTATTTTTACAACAATAGAAAAAATATTTTTGTGATCGATTTTAAAATCTTAATCTCAATTCAATTGTTTATGCTAACAGGGAGATTAATATCGATACCTATTCCTGTGAAGGTTTATTAGGTCTATGGTTTTGTGAACAATCTTGGTTGATTTCAAACACGTTTTATTACTGATTTTGGATGGCTCAATATTGATTACTATAGTTTCATGATTTGATGATATCAATATTATTAATTTATCATATTTATATAGTTATTTTTTTAATAGGTAGTAAAAAAATTAATACATATATTTTACCAGTAAATAAGTAAAATAAATATATTATTATTTTACCAGTAAATAAATATATTATTATTTTTTTCTGTTAGAAAATAACCAATGCTAAAATAAACTGTCTAAAAATAAAAAAAAGAACCTTTGATGATATCTCTGGCCTAAATGACTCATGATTCGCATCCTTGGAAGGATTTTTGGTATATAATTATTTATAATCGAAATTATTATTATTGTAGGTTAAATGTTAAAAAACAAGAAGAACTTTTAGTTGATTATGCTGATAGAAATTGCTTCGATCAGGTAAAGGTTTTATTAGAAACTAAAGATAATGCTATGCCATTTGATGTAAATTCTATGAATGGCTTGGATGGATGGAGTGCTGTTTATTACGCAGTTTTTAATGATAATTTAAGAATGGTTTAACTTTTGTAATAATATAATGCGAAGGTATATATTATTCATATAATTTATTTTTTTAAGGTTGATGTAATAAATTCTTTTGGATCTACATTGCTGCATATATCTGTTTAAATAAAATCCATATAAATGACAAAATATCTATTTTAATTCAGTATATATATATATTTTTTTTCATAAAAATTTAAATAATTAAGTTGAAACAAAAAAAAATGATTAAGATTCTGAATTAAATACACCGTTACATATAGCTGCTTAGTAAAATGATAAGGAGATGATAAGTTTTTTATTATAATAGGGCTGTAATGCATCAATAAAAAATTAATAATTATTACAACCAGTTAATTTGGTTACTGATGCAGATGCATTAGATATATTTTAATAAAATGGAATTGATACTAATAGTCCAAGTAAAAGAAGAAAAATTAATAATAAGATAATAATGATATCAAGTTTTGATACAAAACTTAAACTATTAAATACATTCAAAGTTAATTATAGTAAGTAATATAATAAAGAAAATATGTGTGGGGATAAAATTTAGTTAAAAAAATTAAGATTCGTTTTAAAATTAGGTTAGGGGGCATTCGGAGAAGTTTATAAGGTTTATGATACAGATAGAGATGAATTTTATGCTTTAAAATGTATAAATAGAAATAAGATTGAAAAAGATGGTATAATTAAATATATTTTAACAGAAAAAGAAATACTTTCAAAATTGGATTCTAAATATATTATTTAAGTAATTGATTTAAATTTATATATCAATAAAAAAAAAATATTTAAAATAGCTAAAAGGAAGTTTTTAAAATGAATAATATTTATTTATACTTGAAGAATATGTATAAGGTGAGGATATGAATAAATACTTAAAACGAAAGTCTAAACTTACCGAAGAGGAGGCATCAAAATTTATCATTTAAATTGCTAAGGGGTTATATGATTTACATCAAGCAGGATACATTTATAGAGATTTAAAACCTCATAATGTAATGGTTTTACCTGATGGAAGAATAAAATTAATAGATTTTGGATTGAGCAAACGTATAGAATAAAATAGTACGACTACATTTTCTTTTTGTGGTTCATTAGCATATCTAGCACCTGAAATGTTAAGAAGATAAGGACACGATAAATCAATTGATTTGTAAAATATTTAAAATTTAATTAATTTTTTTTTTTTTTATTAAAGTTATCTCTTGGGAGTATTATTTTATGAAATGCTTCATGGTAAAATTCCATATTATGATAGTGATTCTTCGTAGTGTTTTAATAATATTCTAAAGGGTAAACTTGTATTTGATGATCATTTATCATATGAATCAGTTACTTTGATTAAAGAGGTAAGAATATATTCAAAATCAAAAAATATTATTAAAATTTAATTAAAATATTCTAGTTATTAAGTAGAAACCCCAAACTAAGACCTAGTTTTTCAGAAATCTCATGTAATGAATTATTTTAATCTATTGATTTGGCTAAACTTCATACAAATTCCTCACCATTAAAATAATAAAAATACCAATAGATCAATTTTATTTAAGAAGTACCATTTAATTTCGAATAAAAAAACAATCACAAGAAATTAAATAAATGGGATTGGAATATTCACTATTGATTATTTTTTTAAAAAAAATTATACTACGGCAATTATTTAAAATTTATTTATATTTTTTCATTCTAAATGTATCTCTCCGAATTCATTCAAGTCATAATTAATCTAATTTTAATTTTATTATTTTTTATTACTAGAAATCGATACAAATGTTAATATCAATCCAACAACTAAATAAAACTTATTATAATCAATAAGTATAAATATATAAAAAAAAAATTTTACAGTTGCCGATATAAGTAAACAATTAATACTTTTACTTTAATCTTCAATTTTATATCGGAAATAGTTTTCTTAATTTTTTACTGCTATAGCTAATATAAACTGTTATTAAATTATATTGATTATAATTTTATATTATCATTTACAAATAAAATTGAACCAAATATGGCTGTAGTAGCAAAGAATTCGATCCAACCCATTTTTTTATTATTCGTTTTTATTTTTTTTATATTTTTTTTTTTTATTAAAAAATAAACCAATTAAATCCCTATTATTTTTAATTTAATATATAGATAAATTACATATTATCTAATTATGATTTAAATAAAACTGTGTAATTTATAATTTTTTAATAATTATATTATATAAAATAAATTATGTAATAATAAGAATGGTGTGATAAATTACTTGATATCGCTAAATTAAGAAAGGATTAAATTAGAACATTGTTAAAAATTAATTAATTAAAATCAAAGTAAAGCGAATATGAACCTCAAGAATAATATGATAATTAAATGAAGATTAAAAATTATATACTTTTAAGTATAGCGATAAGTATTATATATCTATATATGTGTTATTAATATAAAGGCAATATATTGGATATGTAAAATAATATTGAAAAGTTATATAAATTATTAGAAATATGTAAACATTTTAAGCAATTTGATTAACTGAAGAATTATACAAAAAATTCATAAATAAACTACATTATTGATAAAGCATTGGTCAATTAAAATATATGTAAATTATTGTATTGATTAGTATTTTTTTAATTAATAATTTTTTTAATATTAGCTACTATGAATAAATTTAATTACCTATCTATGGAAATATAATTTATCGAAAATATAAATATATAATTATCACTCCATACAGTATTTCATATGATTGATCTATTGTATAATACATTTGTAGGTTTATAAAATACTTTTTATCAATTTTACTAATTTCATTTATTTTAGATTCTATTAACTTGGGATAAAAATCATTAGAATATCTTTAAGAAATTGATATCATTTTATAGGAGGCGCTATTTACACCATTACATATATATTTTAACCTGGAAATAGATACAGCGTATAATTTAATTAATATGTATAAATAATCTAAAAAAAATAAATATTTGATTTAGTTCAAGTTTTTATGAAAAATAATCATTTAATCCATTTAAATATATTATTGCGAAGATTCAGAAAAAATGATGAATTATTTTTTAAATTAATATAAGAAATGTTTTTATTTTCACAATTCAAATTATAACTAAAATCATTGAATTTCATTTTGTTATTTTTCCTTCAATTCAGTAATTAATTATGCAATTTTTATAAAATTTTCTATACTTTTTGTGAATTCTATTTAAACTTTTTTAATTGCTTAGTTTTCATTTAATCCAATCAGTGATAAAACATCGGTTTTATCTCGATTTAAGGATTCTAAAAATAATTAATTTTCGTAATTATATTCATCTTCAGTTAAACTACCCCACTAATGTGATGTTTCCTCAAATAAGGGTATTAATAAAAACTATTATCGATCTGAATCTACTAATTTGAATGAAGAAAGCTAAATTTTTTTATATATATAATTATGATAATTTATCAAATAAAATATCTAAAAACCTCAATAGTTTTAAAAGCTGGAGTGATATGAAATGCATTTGTGTTCAATGAGAGGTTTACTTATTCATTTGAAAATTTAGCATAACCTAGATAAGTCATACCTTCATCATATGAGGCGATCGCCTATTTTTAAAGATCGTCGATTTGTTCAATTAAACTCATACTTTAAATAAATTTATTTTCAATGGACTTTTTGGTATCATCATTCATATTTGATTAAATATAAATATTATTGAAAAAAAAAAATATAATAAGTTTAATATTTGATGTTTTGTATCAAATATAAAGAAAATAAAATTATAATTATAATAAAAATAAAAAATGGGCTAGGCATAATGTTTAAGTGACAATAATTAATAAAGTAAGTATAAGAATGTAAAAGATTATTTGTAAGATTCATCATAAAATGTATAATATAAAGTTTCTTAAGATGAGAATAGTATAATGAGTTATTGTAAATAATAAGGTATAGGTAAATATTTGGATGTTCCAACTAATAAGTAAATTACTTAATTATGGGAATAACTAATTTAGTAGACTGGTATATTGGATTAAGACTATTAAAGCAATTATTCATAAGAAGAAAAATAATAAAGAATGAGGGATAGATAATTATATCGTAATTATATTGGATAAAAATATAAATTCATAAATAAAAATAGTAATGAGGATTTAATAGTATTATAATTATATATTATGGATAAAAAAGGATTTTTGGAGATACTATTACTAGGTCCACCATGTAAATACAGATGGCCTGTATGGAAGATTCTAATATCTTTATAAATGAAAAGCTAATCCATAAAAAAATTTCAATATGAATAGTTGGTTGGGTGTGAAAGTGTTTCAGAACACGATATTATTAAGGATATTTAACGAACCCTCACATCACATCCTTTCTTTTTATATGTAGAAAATACATAAACTTTGGGATAAAAGTAATTATATCGTGTACTTAAATGTGTTTCTATTAGATTTCCATATGTTGGATATGCTTAAGGAATGAATTTTTTAGTAGGTTTAAATTTATATCTTATAATATATTCTTACAATAAGGATTTATATTAATGGTTTCTGGTGGGGATGAATATTTATCATTTGATTGTATAAGTCAATTATTAGAAAATCCCAAATATATGCTATTTTTTGTTTACTGTCATTAATTGCCATTATTAATTTTTATTCAATATCTAATCAAATAATAAATGAAAAAGTTTTTACCGAAATTATATCATTATTTTTATAACGTACTAGAAACACCAGAGATTTTTTGGTTAACAAAAATAATACTTAGCTTATTTTTGTTTAGCTTTGATATTTCAGAATGTACCAGAATATGGGATTATTTCTTATCTAGAGGTAGCCTAAAAACATTTATAGAAATTACAATCTCAATCTTGGATCATTTATAAAATACATTACTAGAGGCTGATAATTAAAAAATCGGTTAAATATTTTCTGGTTGTGATGAATATAAATGCGTAATTATTTTCATTATTTTTTTATATTTAATTAAAAAATAAAGAATTTATAAATAAATTAGGTTATATGTAATGCAATCAATAAATTTAAAATTAAGAAAATTGAAATATAAAAATTATCTTAAAATTATTATAATAATATGACCGCGGACGAATAAGAATAAGATATAGTAGTCAAACATTTATAAAATTATTTAAACAAAGAAGTTTTTTACAAAGAAATTACTAAATAAATTAATTAACTGAATCAATCTAAATAATAATAATAATGATTAAATCGGTTCCAATATTAACCTTTTAGGTCTTTATATACCTAATTAAATGAATTTTAAGATTATTAAAGTAAACATAACCTATATAGTTTTGAATTTTTTTAGTAATTCAATAAGTTTAAGTTATTATATTTTATAAATAAATAAACAATAATCCACATTAAAGTAGTAAAAAACATTCAAGCCAAAATGGTATCAAAATTGTTTGTTCATTATGTCCTTGATCAATTTCTCAGGTTATTATTTAATAATTTTAGTAAGATACGATGTTATTATTTGATTATATTTATTTATTACTATTAATAATTATTATTTTTATAATCTCTTATGTATATTTTATTGGTTTTATTAGTATTTGAATAATTTTTAATTATTGATATAAAATAGTTAATTAATATTTTTTTTTATTTAAATCTTTTATATTAAATAAATTAATATATGGCAACCAATACAAAAAAGAGTAAGAAGGTTAAAGTTTAAGAATTACAGTAGGAAGTTGATAGGGAATTATTGGAATAAGAAAATGTTATTGTTCCAGCTGTTGGTGGTGAGCGACTAGATTCATCTTAATGGCCATTACTCTTAAAAAATTATGAAAAAATGAATATTCGTACATGTCATTACACACCAATACCCAACGGATCAGTAATTTAATATTTATGATTAATTAAATTATAAATAATAATATAAAAAAAAAAAACTAAAAATAGACGCCTTTAAAACGTAAATTAGAGGAGTTGCTTAAATATGGGGTTATTAATTTAGATAAGCCATCAAACCCATCATCTCATGAAGTTGTTTCATGGATAAAACGTATACTCAGAGTAGACAAAACAGGGCATTCGGGTACATTAGATCCTAAAGTAACAGGATGCTTGATTGTATGCATTAATAGAGCTACACGTTTAGTAAAGGCTCAATAATCAGCTGGTAAAGAATACGTAGCTATAGTAAGGTAGTTTGATTAATTTAAATTTTAATTTGCAAATATAAAATTAAAATTAAATAAAAAGATTGCATGATGATATTTAAAATGCAGCCAAATTAGAGCGTGCTATATCAAGTCTAACTGGAACTGTATTTTAAAAGCCTCCTGCAATTTCAGCTGTCAAAAGAGAATTAAGAGTTCGAACAATATATGAAAGTAAATTATTTGAATATGACCCAGAAAAACGTTTGGGAATATTTTGGATAAGTTGTGAAGCAGGTACATACGTACGTACCATGTGTGTTCATATCGGATTGTTACTTGGAGTTGGTATGCATCTTTTTTTTTATATTTTTTATTTATTAAATAAAATATAAAAGGTGGTCATATGGAGGAGCTTAGAAGAGTACGTTCAGGTATTTTGGGTGAAAATTAATATATGGTCACTATGCATGATATATTGGATGCCTAATTTAGATATGATAAATATAAAGATGAATCATATTTAAGAAGGGTTGTCTTGCCCTTAGAAGTTTTATTAACCAATTATCCAAGGATTGTTGTAAAAGATTCTAGTGTTAATGCAGTTTGCTATGGTGCAAAATTAATGATACCAGGAGTTTTAAGATACGACGATCGAATAAATTCAGGTGATGAGATTGTATTGATTACAACAAAAGGTGAAGCCATAGCTGTAGCAATTGCGTATTTATATATATAGATATATATATAAATGAATTTGTTTATTAGATAAATGTCAACAGCTGAGATAGCTTCATGCGATCATGGTGTTGTTGCTAAGGCAAAAAGAGTTATAATGGATCGTGAAACATATCCAAGAAAGTAAATAAATATTTTTATAAAGAATAAATAATTTTTTATTAATATTTTTTTATTAGGTGGGGTAGTGGTCCTCACGCATAAAGAAAGAAGGCATTAATTAAAACTGGATTATTGGATTCTCATGGTAAACCTAATCCAAACACACCAAGGGACTGGGTTGAATTTTATATCAGCGAAACTAATAATAATATTTTGGTAAATAAATAAGAAGTTGTGGCTCGCGTTTCTGAATAAATTGATGAACCAGAATAATAAGTTTTAGTTAAACCAAAAAAGAAGAAGGTTAAAGAAGTTCCTGTAATTGTATAAGAAGAGGAGGATAACTGAGAAAAAAATTAAAATTAAAATAAAGTTTAAATTGTATATTTTTTTTAAGGTAGAAAGTACATTAAAATTTAAAAGAAAAATAATTTAAAATTAAATAATAAATCCGATTGCATTTATAATTTATGCCTATATTAAAAATTCTATTTTTCTATATTATACCTGGAACTTGCATAGCAACATATTCAGTATTTAGATTAGGAAATCAATTACCTATAGCTTCTAGAAGAATGGGTCAAAGTATTAATCATATTATTGTAATTTATTAATTTATTATATATTTTAAATAAATTCAATAGGAATAGGATTGGGTTACTAGATTTTCAAATCAATAATGAAAGTAAATGTACCTAAAGATATAATTTAAACAAATAAAATGGTTAAGCTATTGAGATAGACTGATCAATAGGTTAATCTAAAAAATAATTGATTCATTATTTCCATCACTGTTACTTTTATAAATTTACAGGCTAATGCATTTCATCGTGAATTAAGGGCTTAGATGGTTAAAATGAAATAGGAAATTAGGGAAACTATGCCTTAGCAATTAGTAGATAATCCTTTTAAAAAATTATGTAATAACTTCAATTTTTCTATTGTTATATCTTTTTTTATAAAAGAGATATAAACTTAGATTATAGAAAATGATCAATCATTAGGTAAGGTATAAATTAATTAAGGTAGTGATTTGATATTAAAAATCTTAGATAAAAGAGAAAAACTAATATTATTAAAAGAATAAAATGAATAAAATTAAATGTTCCATAAATTATGATTTTATATATTTTTTTTTTTATAATAAAATAATAAAAAATTTCATTAACTTATGAATTCAAATCAAAGTGAAGAATACTAATCTATTATAAATTCAATTACCTAATCAGAAGAAATAAAATATAAATAAGATGATGAGGATGAGTATGAAGATGAGGACGATTGGGTAGGTATGGCGATTAATAAAGTAATTGAAACTCTTTAAGATTTAGCTCCTTAGATAAATGCTTTTATGTATAGTATCAATTACACTTTTGTATCAATGATATTTTTGAAATTCATCTTACCAAATAAATGTTCAGAATTTTTTTGGAATATTTATAAATATTATCCGCTAAAGCTAAAGATATGAAAAAAGATTTATTAAAAAATAAAATGGACTTTATATGATAAATAAATAGTTTTTTATTAAATTATTATTCAAAATATTTTATTTATATATAATAATGATTTATCGGTCGGAAACATAAAATATAGGATAATTTCACAATGACGATATTTTTGTTAAAAAAAAACAGAATAAATATTATCTTTAAATTCAATTAGGAGGAGTTGGATTACTATTAGAGCTAGTCCCTCTGAGGTTAGGATATTTGATATACAGAATTATAGTTATTATTATCAATAAAAAAAACAATAAACCAGCTAATATTAGTTTATTTTATCGTATTCTCATGGCCATTCCTCGAACTAGTGAATTTGAATCATGAAGATCACTGTTTATAACTAATATATGTATATATATATATATATATATATATATATATATGAAAAACTTAAATTTTTATCGATATTATTTTAGAGTATTTATGAGTTTCTTTATAATTCCGCTTAGGTATTAGCGGCTATTTATTCAGTTTCATATCCTACTCTAATGGCATCCTATAATTTAAAATTTTGATTTTGATGATGAGAAATTCTTTATTCTTCTTAAATAAATTATTATTTTTAATTTTATATTTCTGCGAGCTATTAATCTATATTTTAAATTGAATTTTAAACTAACCTCCATTTATCCAAGTCCTAATAAATTTTCCCTATTCTTGATCTCCATTAAATCATCCTCGGCTTTTAAAAATCGCTTTCTCATATCCTCTAGCTCCGTTCTATATCGTCTCATTTTAATTCTTAATTAATTTTTAATATCACTATTTAGGCCTGATATTTCCATATCCATTTATTTATAACATCTATCTGCTTCCTATAAATCGCTCTGTATGTCATTAATGGCAGGTTATTTTTTTTCTTGTAATTATTTTTTTGTTTAAAATTTTTTTTTAAAGAAATAAGTGCCTACCATTGTTCAAGGAGTAAAATTAAGATAAAATTCTATTAATATTGTTTTGATGTTTACAAAATTCCTATTCATAACTATAATAAACATCTGACATTTTAAATTTGTTTATATAAAATTAATTGGTTTTCGATTAATTTTTTTTCTACTCTATATTTCAAAAAAATATAAAATAATAAACACAATATTTATTTTAATTTAAGGGTATTTAAAATATTTATAAGTTATATATATAAAATAATATAAATTTTTGAAAACGCAATAAAGAATGAATATTTAGTAATAAATATATTAAATATGTGTAATTTAATGATTAATATATATTATAGTGATGGTTTTGGTTATACTGGCGGTGAGTTTAAATTGATATACTAGGATATAATAGGTTACCTGTAGGGAAGTAAAAAATTTTTTTTTTTTTTTTTATATTAAG
>Ga0102912_1000077_pt1 | contig 12897 bp, 9 predicted proteins | sample Colrivmeta1560A3_FD_78499 | JGI IMG/M metagenome (GOLD analysis project Ga0102912, IMG submission 78499) | Estuarine microbial communities from the Columbia River estuary - metaG 1560A-3 | ecosystem: Environmental > Aquatic > Marine > Intertidal zone > Estuary | place: USA: Columbia River Estuary...
TCCATAGCCACCTGATGCAGCACCGAAAGTGTGTCCCTTCCATGCAAATTTGAAAGGAGCTCCATTATCATGACCGAAAGCTTAGTGTTTACCTCTGTAGGTTCTGAAGTGGAGTTTATTAATTTTGAGACCAGCAAATCCTGAGATTTCATAAAGCTCATCATTGGCATCAATGTGGAAGGTTTCCTCATGTACCTTACCAAAAAGAGTTCCGAAAGGCTTGAATTTAGTTTCATCATGACCCTCATGGTGATTACCTTTGGCATCTAAATAGTGGAATTAAACTCCAAGAATATGCTCATGGTTCCATTAAACTATATGATTAATAAATAAATCGATAAGATAAGATGATACCCCTGATGGCTGAGATCTTGTATGGACCTTAATGCTTTGAGAGTTCCAAATAGTCATCGAATTATCTAAGTCCTGGTCTTTCAACTCCGAATTTTACTTCTGGTGGTGTAATAATATCCATTTTTATTTCTTTTAAATTTATGATTATAAAATTTTTATAAAAAAATTAAAAATAATAAATTACTAAATTACTGGATTTAAAAATATAATATGATTATTTTAGATAAGATCGAAATATATTCTATATATTTTTTTAAATTTTAGGTACTTTACTTTTAATTAAAAATAAAAATATTTTTGATGAGATCATTTAAAATAAATAATAACTCACCGTAAAATCCTAAAGTAACATTTTTATTTTACCTATATATAATATATATTTATATATTATTTATTTGATAAAATTAAAAATAAGGTAAAATATATGACTTCAAAAATACATGAAAATAAAAAAGTATTATTAGGTAGTATAAATGAGAATGATAATTACAACCCAATGGGTACAAGTTCCGATGAAAGTTAGGTGAACCCTGTCGGTAACCCAGCAATATCAACAGAAACAATTTACTAAGAAGAATTCAAGGTATATGCATTTAGATGGGTTATAATGGTATATTTTGGATTAGCATAATTTTTTTCAACTTGCGTTTATGCTACATTTAGTCCAATATCAACTGAAATGGTTTTTGTTTTTAACCAATCAGCAACAGTTGTTTCATCATCTTCAACATTGTATTTATTAATGTATCCAATATTCACATTTCAGGCAAGCTACTTGATAATGAAGAAGGGAATAGCAATTTCAATTAAATTAGGAACATTTTTGACTTTATTAGGGACTTTGGTAAGATGTTTGGCAATTTACGGAGAGTATACAATTATATTAAAAATAAATAATATAATAGTTTTTATTGGGTACTTGTCGGTTAAACTATGGCTGGGATAGGAAGACCTTTCATATTGAATGCTCAGGCTAATGTAACATCTAATTGGTTCCCATTGAACCAGAGAACCTAAATTATAGCATTTTTTAATTTTTTAGTAACTGTGAGTGGAATAGTTGGGTATAATATAAACTAAGATTTCTATAAATTTATATTTAGTAACATTGTTCCAGGAGTTATTTTTAGATCTTATAAATCAGTCGACAGAGATGAAGGAATTAAATTATTTAAATAATTAGTAATATCTGAAAGTATAGCTGGATTAATTATATTAGTACCGGTATTCTTTGTAATGAGATCTTACCCACCCACACCTCCATCGAAGTATGCTAACATTTTAGTAAAACCTGATTTTAAATAATGCGTTAAGAGAATATTTTCTGATAAAAAATTTGTATCAAATATATTTAATATATTATAAAATCAGATTGCAATATTTTTATCCTTTACTATTTTTAACGGTACTTGGAAAGGATTTAGCGTTGTTAAGTCTTATCTAGTTAAACCTTTTGATTACCACTCAGGAGACGTTGCACTTTTTGGTAAATAAAATATATATACAATTTATATTTAAGCCGGTATGCCTGTAATTGGTGGAACTATTGCTACTATAATATTTCCAAGACTTCAAAAAAAATACGGAGTTTTTAAACCATTCATATTAATACTCTAATTATTGGTAATATTATCATTCTTCCTATTCTATATTGTAGCGTATTACTAATTGTTAATAGTTTTGTTGTTCATATTTATTGTAAATTATACTTTTTATATATTAAAACATGTATAAAAATGAAGCTAATTGGATTGTTTTTAATACCTACGATACCATTTTTAATTGAATGGGCATGCAAGTAAATTTATCCAATTAATGATTCATTCAGTGTAGGTATTTTGTATTCGGGTGCAACAACATTTAGTTCTTTTATAGGTACAATTTTAACATTAATAATAGTTCCTCATGGTGATATAGAATAAATAACAAAGTAATTTTTTATCGAAATATTAATTTAAAATTTTTAGGGCTACAAGTTTTTATGGTATATTGACAATGTGTTCATTGTACTTTTTAGGATTTCTTATGATATTATTCATTCCTGAGATTAAATATGGAAATCTCTCAATAATTGAGGCTGCTGATTAATCATCATATCTATCTGTCAAAGTATTAACTGACTCAGTAAATAAAGAAAGCAATGAAGATATTTTTAAAATTTTTCCAGCAACTAACCCTGACGGAATTTTATTTGATTTTCTTCATTTATAATAAAATAGAGCGGAATCAATTTTAACCTATATAAAAAGTAGTTTTTCACCATGAAATTATTTTAATATAATTATCCAAAATAACAAATATAATAAATTACATAAATCAATCATCATAAAATTAATTTTACCCTTTAGAGATTCGATTCTATTATTGAGGGGTTCAAATTGTAAAATTTAAAAATTTAAAATACATTTTAAATTAAACATACCAGCCCTCGGAGATCGGTGGGGTTTGAAGAATTACAAATTAAATTAAACATTAAATTATAAATCTTAAAAAAAAAAATAAATCGTTATTAAATTAGGTAGTTACATAAAAATTAATGTATTTTTTAATATTCATTGAATAATAATTTATGCGTATATTTTAAAACTTATAAAATAACTATCAAAAACTATAAATACTGAAAACCGATAAAGAATAAAGATTATTTTAAATAAAATATTAAATTAAAATATACTATGTTAAAATATTATTTAAATTATTTCATACTAAATAACACAATAAATAGCTAAATATCTTATTTGATAAAAATAACTTTATTTCTATTTTGAAATATCAATTTTATTGCAATTTGTAGAGTAATATTCATAATACTCATATATTAATATTATTGAAGGTTTATAAAAATAAATGACTTAGATAATTCAAAGAATATACTTCATGATTTTTATATTGAATGATATCATTACTTATAATATTTTAATTAAAAATTTCTTATATCTTTAAAATTGATTAAAATGTAGTAACATGCACCAAGTATTAATGATACAAAAGAAGGTTTATTAGAAAGCATTTCTGATGTTGATGAGATCAGGTAATAAAAAAGAGAACATTAAGAAAAATAAGAAATTGCAAAAAACGTTCAATAAGAAAATGATTAAAATAAACAAACACCAGATGCACCAATGGAAAAAGAATTCAAGGTATATGCATTTAGATGGGTTATAATGGTATATTTTGGATTAGCATAATTTTTTTCAACTTGCGTTTATGCTACATTTAGTCCAATATCAACTGAAATGATATATGTTTTTGATGTATCAGCAACAATTGTTTCATCAGGAGCCACATTATATTTATTAATGTTTCCAATATTCACATTTCAGGCAAGCTACTTAATAATGAAGAAGGGAATAGCAACTTCAATAAATTTAGGAACATTTTTAACTTTACTAGGGACCTTGGTTAGATGTTTGGCAATATATGGAAAGTAAATTAACATATTAAAAAAAAAAATAATATTAAACAAGTTTTTATTGGGTACTAGTAGGTTAAACAATAGCAGGGATAGGAAGACCATTTATCTTGAATGCATAAGCTAATGTGACATCTAATTGGTTCCCATTAAATCAAAGAACCTTAATAATCGCATTTTTTAACTTTTTAGTTACAGTGAGTGGAATAGTAGGGTATAATATGAATTAAAATATATTTTTTTAATTATTAACTTTAGTAATGTTGTCCCAGGACTAATTTTTAAATCTTATAAAAAACAAACAGACACCAGAGAGTTAGGATTAAATTTATTTAAAAAATTAGTAATATCTGAAGGCATAGCTGGATTAATATTATTGCTACCAATATTTTTTATAATGAGATCGAACCCACCCACACCCCCTTCTAAATATGCAAATCTCACAGAAAAATTGCAATTTTCTCAGTCAGTTAAAAGGATATTTTCTGATAAAAAATTCGTAATATATTGAATTAAAATTGATATAGCTTTTTTTTATTTTACTTTTCTGTGATTTTTTTTATATTTATATATTCAGATAGCAATATTTTTATCATTTACATTTTTTAATGGAACATGGAAAGGATTCGGAGTTGTGATGTCATATCTGGTAGCTCCATTTGGATACACGTCAGGAGACATTGCACTACTTGGTAATATAATATTAATATTTTTGTAAAAATAATAAATTATTTCAGCTGTGATGCCTGTAGTTGGTGGAGTTGTGGCTACTATAGTATTTCCGAAGCTTCAAAAAAAATATGGAGTTTTTAAACCTTTCATCTTAATTCTGTAATTATTGGTGATACTGTCATTTTTTTTATTTTATCTCACTGCGTATTATAAACAAAAAATAGTGATATTATTCATATGTATTGTAAAACTATATAATTTCTTTAATTGTGTAAATTTATAAATATTATTAAGCTATTTGGATTGTTTTTAATCCCTACAATACCGTTTTTACTTGAATGGGCATGTAAATAAGTTTACCCAATAAATGATTCATTCAGTGTAGGTATACTTTATTCAGGGGCGACATTATTCAGTTCATTTATAGGTGAAATTTTAACATTAATAATAGTTCCACATGGTCACTCAAAAGAAATCACAAAGTAATATAGTATATTTTATTAAAAATAAATATTATCTAAGGCTTACGAGTTTTTATGGCATAATGGTAATATGTTCCTTATACTTTTTAGGATTTCTTATGATTTTATTTATTCCTGAGGTCAAATAAAGAAAACACTCGTATGTTGATACTGCTGATAAAATTTCATTTCATTCAGTTAAAGTAATAAGATCCCCATCAGATAATGAAGATCTTAATGAAGATTTATTTAAAATATTTCCATCAACAACAAATCCTGACGGAATATTATTTGATATTCTTGATCAACAGAGAGTTAGAGCAGAATCAATATTAAGTTAGAAAGGAGGTAGCTATTTTAAAGGTAGTTTTTTGAGTTCCAGGGATTGAAATTAATAATTTTTTAATGTTGCTTAAACATATTGTTTTTTTTATAAAAATGGTTATTCAGAACCACTATAAATATTTCTAAAAGTTAAATAATAAATAATTTATTTATTTCCCTTACATAGGTAATCAAATATCGAATATTTTTTTCGTTATATTTCTAACCTAGCATTAACACTCACATAATCATAGGAACAATTTTCCTTTTACCTAAAATTAGATTAATTGCTTTATATAATAAAATTTAAGAATTGAAAAACTTTTTTTTAATATTAATTTGGAATAATGTATATACAATATTATATATAATAAAAATTATATAAGAATATAAAAAAATGAAAAATAAAAAGAGTAAATATGATTCTTAAAACTAGATTGAATAATGGAGAAATTAAAAAATACATAAAATATAACGATCATTTTTTGATGATGATATAAAAACGTACCAGCCTAATTTTTGGAATGTTACACACAATATACAATCGATATAAAAAAATATTTAGAATTTCGTAATCTTATCTAATTTTTTTTAATCCAAATAAATAATTTTTAACTAAAAAACAGTCTGTCGAAGGTGTAATATACAAAATTTCTCAGAAAAATGGATCTTTGAAATAAAAAAAAATTGCTATATCAAATGATAAATTAATTAATTTTGATGTAAATATATATATATATATAAATTTAATATAACTATAATATTAATAGAAATCTGGAAATATTAGTAAATTTATTGAGTTGAATAATTCAACATTAGAGAGAATTCAATATTCTGATGGCGATTAAGTATATTAGATGATATGAAAGTTTATTTATTTATTTATTTCATTAAGATTCGATATGGATTCAGAGTTATAAGAAATTAAAGATATGTTGATTTTTATGTCTAATCTCATCAAATATGTGAAATTTGGATCAATTAATTGATAAAATTGTGTGTACAAAGGCATTTTTAAAATTATTACAGTATTGTTAAATTAATAGGTAAGGGTTCAACTTCTAAGGTATACATGGCAAAAAACGAAGAAATCAATAGAAATTTTGCAATAAAAACCTTTGATAAATCGTAATTGTTAAATGATGATAAAGTATTTAATATAGATTTCATATTTAAATGTACAAATATATATATATATATATATATATGATAAAAAAGTAATAATTTTTAAATGAAATATCTGTTATGAGAAAAATTAATCATAAAGGACTGTTAAAATTAAAAGAGATATATGAAAATGAATAAATGATATTTATTGTTTCTGAATTACTGATCGGAGGAGAACTATTTAAAGAACTTAAAAATTAAATTTAAATTGATGAAAAGAATTTACGATAAATTATATATGATTTACTTTAAGCGATTGATCATCTTCACGAAAATGGAATAATGCATAGAGATATCAAGCCATAAAATGTTATTTTAAAGAATAAAGGGGATCTAACAGAAGTATGCCTAGCAGATTTTGGTATGGCTGACTTCTACAATCTTAAAGGACAGTATATTTTTAAGCGGTGTGGGACCCCTGGCTTTGTAGCTCCAGAAATACTAAATGATTTGAACTACGATTATTCTGTTGATATATTTAGTCTTGGGGTTTTAATGTTTATCATGTATAATAATAAATTTAATAAAAATTAAATTATAAAGGTTCAGTGGAACATCTCCGTTTGATTCTGCTGATGGTTCATAAATTTTGATCTTAAATTAAGAGTGTAACATTAACTATAACAATAAAAATTTATAGTAAAATCTTTCTGAATAAGGTTTTTATACATAAAATTTACTTTTTTGTTTTAAAAATATTTTAGGTCTTGACTTATTAAAATCAATGTTAGATAAAGATCAAAAGCAAAGAATAACATGTAAATAGGCAATCGAGCATAATTGGTTTTAGAATTTATAAGAATATAAAAAATACGATGTTAAATAAGAATACGAATATCTAAACGTAAATTTATCAGAAACACCATATCTATATTCTAAAACTCCGTTAATGAATTAAAATTTAAATAATAAAAATTTTACTCCCCTAGCTCTTTCAAGAAATGGATTATCTGGAGCATTATCGTTCTTTAAATATATATAATAAATTTTTTTATATTAATAATTAAAGACCTTAAGATGAAGAACAATAGTAAAATACATAAATTGAGCAGAGCAAGTGAAAGGTTATAAATGATACTAGTTATTGATTTTATGATTTATTTTTTATATATAAAAATTTGTTTATATAATATTCTTTTAATGCCATACAATTCCCTAGGGATGATATTGGCAATAAATTTGAATTTAAAAATATTGATTTATTAAAATTTAAAATTAATAAGATTATCACAAATAAATATATATAAATTTTATTTCTTGATAGAAATGGATATTAAGAAAATAAAAATTGTTGTTTGTGGTGGTGGAAATGGTTCTCATGCTTCAGTGGCTACTGTTGGAAGTAAATTAGATATGTTTGATGTTTGTCTATACACTAGAAGGCCAACTGAGTGGAATTAAGTTATAACTGCTATAACTAAGGGTAGCCCTTATGAGCATAAAGGATCCATAACCGGTATTAATATTACATACTTATTGATTAAATTAATTAAGGATAAATTAAAATATGTTCAAACAATCCTAAGGATTTCGGTGAGGATGTAAAGCTTTGGATTATTGGTGGTCCAGCTCATATACATCAATAAATTCTAGAAAAAATAGCACCTTATGTTAGTAAGAATTCATTTGTCGGTACTTTATTTGCCCAAGGTGGTTTCGATTGGATGTGTAGATATGTTTTTGGTAATAGATTAGTTGAAGAAAATATTATCTACTTTGGACTTTTTAATATACCTTGGTTGTGTAAGATAGCCTAATATGGTGAATCTGTAAGAATAATAGGACCAAAAAAATACTTAAATGTTGCATTGTCGGTATTATAACATAATTATATTAATAAATATAAAGAATAGTTAAGGCTAAAAGGAATTAACACGATTAATTGAAAATATGTTCGATATCCCCGTATTTATTGCTCCGAATTTTCTAAATCTAACTTTAACCCCGAGTAATCAAATAATACATCCAGCTAGAATTTATAGTGTTTTTAAGGTTTTTATATTTAAATATATAATTTAAAGAATTGGGATGGTCTATCTGCTATGAAAGAAAGTGAGATTCCCACCTTTTATGAAGATTTTGATGATTTTAGTGCTAGTATGTTATAAGTATTGGATGACGAGATTTAAACAATCAAGCATACCATATTGAGTAGATTTCCAGAATATAATTTATAAATGGTGATTCCCATTAAACAAAGAATTATAAATTAATATGGGGATCAAGTGAAGGATAAAAGTGATTTAAGAACCGTATTTTTTTTTTATTTTTACAAAAATATACATTTAGGTTTTTAGAACTAATTCTGGATATGCAACAGTGAAAATTCCTGTTAAAGCTGTTGAAGGAGGTGTCATTGTCAATACTGATGCCCGTATATTTTGGGAGGATGTTCCGTACGGATTATGTATATTAAAGGTTAAATATATTATTAATAATTTATTTAAAATTTTCAATACCTATAGGATTTAGCATAGATGTTATAAATCGACACACCTGGAACCGATAAAATGATTGAATGGCATTAATAATTTATGAATAAATAATATATAGTCAATGGTAGATTAAATAAGGCCTTATTATCAGAAACTGGAGTTCCAACTAAATATGGAATTGATACAATTGAGAAAGTTATACTTAATCAAAATTTAACTAGTGAACCCTTATATCCTGCATTGTGATAAATTATGATTATATTATTTTTTTTTAAATGGTTTGTAAATGAGAATTATTTTTTTATTTTTTTTTTTATAATTTAAAATAAATTTATTAAATAAATAATTAACCGAATTTTTTTTAATAATGGATAATCCTTCTTATGAATAAATAAATTTGATAAATTAAAGGCTAGCGTCTCTATAATAGGAAGTTATAATTATGGAGAGTGAATATGGCTTTTCTAAAGAATTTAAAATTGACAGCTCTAATAAAAACCTGGAAATCAAAAAATCCCATAATTAAAAATTTAAATCATATAAGGAAAACTCAAATAATTATAATAATGAGTCTCTAAATAAATAATAAACCAATAAAACTTAACGTTATAGTAAATTACCCTAAATTTAATAAATTACTGATGATCAAGATAAAATAACAAACAATCCAATTATTTCATAAACATGGAAACAAATTTTTAATGAAAAACCCTCATTGAATCTATATTATGATACAAATCGCTTCCTACCAGTATATAATGGAAAAAATGATCTTAAGATAAAAGAAATATAAGTGGATCAATCATAAGAAAACTTTAATTGCTTCTATATGGATATTTGTAAAGATCTTTGAAAAAAAATATATAAAAAAAATATAATTTTATTTGTTTAAAAAATTTTTGATGTTGTAATCAAAAGCATATAAATCTCTCATATTAGATTATCTCTACATATATATATATATATATATATATATATATATCTACAGCTTTCATTTTCTCACTAACATCTAGCAAGTGAAGAAAAAAATCGGTAATGTAAGCTTTAGTGTATAAATTTTCTTAAAACAATATTTTCATTATATTAATTTAGAAAGTAAATAAATCTAAATTGTTATAGTATGTTTTTAGGGTTTTAATTTTTTATGTAATGAATTAAAAATAAACTAAATTGACAATATAAAAATTTGATAATGGAAATTTATTTATTAAAATTGTAATATTTTTATTTTTTTTTGGATCAAATTGAATTTCTTTCGACAATGAGATTTTCGTGATCTATTAATATAAGTTTCATATTCATTTATTATACTTATGATTTAACACAATCTACATATTCATTAAAATCTTTTTACTTTAGTTCGTTAAAATCTCCTTGACCAAAATTATAGAATGTTATTTAACACGGTTAATTGATTTCTTTACCTGGTTCAGGAGTTGCTGTTTCTGGATAAAATTCTACACCATCTTAACAAAATTCAATTATATTATCTAATATTAGTCCTCTAAGATCAACAGGTCTTAGGAATTTAATTGATCCATATTTACTTTAAACCTAAAAATCTTGGACCTATGAAAGTTCTAGATCATTAAAGTATTAGAGATCTTCTACACTTGGTATTGTTTATAATGCATCAGTCTTTATTATTTATGGTCTATTTGGGTTAATCTTTTTTTTTATAAACATTTCAATAGGTTTGGAATGAATGCTACTTCTTGATAAGCTTGAATCATTTGTATATCTAGGTATTAATGTTAATGTTGATTTTTTTGATAAATCTAAATTCTCTAATAATAGTTCATTAGCTAAACACACCTATTCTTATTTACCCCCATTTTATGAAAATAATATTTAATATAAAAGCTCATCATCATTCAAATCCAAAATCTATGTCTAGATAGCTAAAAGCAAATCCTAAACAGTCATATCAGATAAATCCTCAGGATCAATACCAAGATCAATAAATTTAATATACTAACGAATGGGTGGTTTACTTTACGGACAAATTAATATAAATCCTTTTTAATCCTATACCTACAACTATTAACTCATTCTAAATGCTATTTATTAGTCCTGAGCAATCTTATCTTAAATAAATGATTTCTAACCAAGAAATCTTGATTAATTTTTATAATTCTAAAATTGTTAGAATTGTATTTATGATCGTGTATTCAATATATTTCTTTATTAAATTTTTTAGGCTGATTAGACTTATGATTATTATGTTAACTGTGAAGAAAATCTTGGTAGCTTTTATTTTTTTTATTTACTTGTAAAATCCAAACCCAATTAATTATACCCATATAACGGATAACCCCCAGTAAAAAGTTTTTACTCAATTTATTCGAAATGTTATTATTATAAAGCATCATCCACAGGATAATCAGGAACTAATTCATATTTATATCCTTAGGGCGGTTAAGGTAATTATGAAGCAGACATAAGCAATGGAGCTTATTAATATTATAACTATTACTATTATTATTATGATAATTATTATTGATTCGGTGCAAATAACATTGATTATGGTTATTGAAAAAGGCTTTATTACGATTAAGTCTAGATTCCTTATGGTTATTATGCCTATAAACCACCAAATAATGGAGTCGTTGACTATTATGTTTAATTTAAAGAACCAAAAAGTTAACTCTATGCTGGAATTTTATTTTATTTAATATTTATTTATTTATTTTAAAAAAATATTTCTATTATTTATTAATACCTTAAGGCTATTAGGTACCTAAAGGGTTAAATTATGCTGGTTATGCCATAGAATTAGATTATTATCCACCAAATAGAGGATTTTATTATTGTTAACCAAATAACCCTAGAGATTAAGGCTGTTATTGTAATGATTATTGTCCAAGAGGATTAGATTGTGGCTATTAAGATTACATAGAGAATAGAGGTTAATTTTAAGCGGGTTAATTAAATTACGATAGAGGCTATTAAACCATCTGTCTACCAGATTTAATAAAATCTATCCTAGATTCATAACGCGATTTTTGTATATCTGATAAGGACATATTTATACAAACTACCTTACCCTCAGCCTAACTATTTAGTGATTGAAAAGCAGGTAAAAATCTACTATTTTATTAAGGCATTCCAAGCATTTTTATGTTTATGTTTATATTTATATTTATATATATTAATGTATAATTAATTGATTTATTTTATATGTTTAAACATAAAAAAAAATTTAAACCAATTTATAAAAATACAATCATATAATCGATTCTTTCTTTTAGATAAATAGCAAATTTAAATCAATAAATAAAAAATGAAATATTTTAAATATTTTTCTTAATTTTATCAAGTTATATTATTTGAAGTAAATTTTTGATTTTCGGTTTTTAAATATTAATTTATGAGTTATTTTTCATATGTTTACTCTTTATTATTATTTTTTATTGATATTTATTATGTGAGGCTACAATCTTTTATCTTTTCATAAGACCTGATAAGTAAACATATATTAATAAATTAAATACATTAATCGATTTCGAATTTTTCTAGTTTTCTTGAAATCATTTCTCCATTTTTCTCTGCTTCCAATTTACGGCTTAGTAAATTATAGTTTAGTTGCCATCATTTCATTATTAATATCAATCTCCTATTATTTCTATAATTTATAATATTGTGTTGTAGATCTTTATATAAAAATAAAAAAATAGATAAAATGATACATTGTTCTTAAATTGGTTGATTTGTTTCTGCTATAAGCAGACCCTAATTTAATAATATCCAAAATCTTTTCATACAATCGCTAATTATCCTTATCTATTAAATCTTATTTTTATTTATTTATTGGATTCTTTATAATAAATTTCTTTTCTAATTTAGGTTTAATGATATACTCAAATTATTAAGATGATCCAACCGATCTATTCAGGTAATCTCTAATATATGGGTTATGATTTTCCAAATTTTTCAAATAAAATTTATTTTTATTTTCATTCTACATACAAATAAAATTATTTTATTTATTTTATTATTATTATTAATAATTGATATATAAATTTTAATATCAATTTTATCTTAGCCTTTTCCTATTAGAACTAGAACCTAA
>Ga0102912_1000080_pt1 | contig 12748 bp, 7 predicted proteins | sample Colrivmeta1560A3_FD_78499 | JGI IMG/M metagenome (GOLD analysis project Ga0102912, IMG submission 78499) | Estuarine microbial communities from the Columbia River estuary - metaG 1560A-3 | ecosystem: Environmental > Aquatic > Marine > Intertidal zone > Estuary | place: USA: Columbia River Estuary...
ATTAAAATTAATCATAAATTAAAATAATTAAATTTATATTTATTGTTGTAAGATGTAAAAAAGAAAGAATTTTAAGAAGAAAAATGTTTCATCAAGATCGAAGTAAGATTTGTTGGCATAGCCATAATCATCAAGTTATATGTTTAATGAAGCACCAGTTTATTCAGAATAATTGGAAATTAAGCCTATTGATTAATCATAGATACTGAAGAAGCGCAAAATTCGTGATCGTAAGAAATTGGAAAAATAAGCTGAATTATTAGAATATATGAGTAGCGATGATGATGTTGGTCATAAGTAGGTTAAAAGTAATAAAGCCGTTAATGATGTTGAAGAAGAGGCCGATTATGGTGCTCTGGAATATATAGATTAGGATATTGTAGGATATTTTTAGGTGAAGGGATAAAAGATTATTGCATAAAGCGAAAAAATTTAGGAGCCAGTTAATTATTTATTTTTATTTATTTTTATGATAGACTTTATCTGTTGGAACTCTTATTTTTTGTTGTGTGTGTGAAATTGGGCCAAATGGAACATATATGATAGTTAATTTAAATCGTAATAAAAAGGGATTTATATCAATTGATTAACTTAAAGTTGGTCACTTGAATGCAGGATCATATGAATTGGGGGAATATATATTATGTAAGGTGATATCAACATAGGATCCTCTAACAAAAGGACCCTTAAATAAGATTCAAATGACAATTTTACCAGAATTGGTTAATGAGGGAAAGTCATTTAAAAATATAATTATAGGAAGTTTGTTATCAGGTATACCCATATAGGAGGACGATTATGGATATTAGATTAAATTGAGTGATGATAAATATAAAGGATTTTTTAAAATTGATACTTCTGTTACATTGATAATAGGAAGAGTTTATATATTTGAGGTTTAATCAAAAGATATAAAATAAAAATTGGTAACTCTGAATCTATTGAATGCTAAATCTGTCCAGAATTATGAATTGGTTGCTAAAAAATTATCATCATCCCAACTAGAACCTAATACGATATTTACACCAGGATCACTTTGGCCAATAACTGTTGAAAAATAGCTGAAGGGTGGTTTACTTGTAGCTATTCCAAAGATAGGAATTATTGGGTATGTATTTGCAGATAATGAAGATGGTATAAATCATTTTAAAAACACCAAAAAGTAATTTGTTAATGCAAGATTAATATCTTTTGATCATCATCTCAGAAATTTTTAATTTTCTTTACGAAGGGAACATGTAGATCTTACTCGTTAAGAAACTCAATACAAGAGCGATATTACTTATAATGCATTTCGTTTGGAAAAGAATTTATATAGTGGTTCATATTTAATCACTCCTCTGCAAATTTAATAATAGAATGAAATTTAGTTAGAAGGAATAAGTAAAAAGCTTAAGAAATAAAAAAAAATACAGGAAAAGGATGGCGAGTAGTAGATCATAATAGAGGAAGGTCCCAAAGCATTTGTACATTCATCAAATCTTTGGATCACTGAAAAGCCAGATGAAAAATTGTTAGATTTATTGGTGTTAAATATTTTTTTATTTTTAGTACAGAGTTAATGATTTAAGGCAATATTATTGAAAAACCATGTAGACTCAAAGAAATAAACTATTTCGATCATTTATATGTTGCAACCATGAAACCTAGTTAAGTAAATGTTCAATCTCTCTCGCTTCATACAATCCATGCTGGATAATTTATATCAGGAACAATCAAATCTATATTATAAGCAACTCCAACATCATAAATTCGAATAATAGTTTAAATTACTCAATCTTTATCAGGTATGATTCCACATCAATAAATATCAGATCATTATGATGAAAATGTAATTATTTTTTTTATAATAATAAAAAATTTTATATTTCAAACATCAAATAGATTACTCTTAATCCAAAAATTAGAGTGGGTGCTAAAATACGTACAAGAATTCTTAGAGTTGAACCAAAGACCAACAGCCTGATTCTCACAATTAAACCATCTCTTATGTAGAAGGATATCAAGATACTTTCTAGCCTCGAGTAGATAAATTATAGCGATTAAATTTATGGATATGTTTCTAAATAAATATAGAATGGTATTTATAATGTTTTTTTTAAATAAATTAAAAAAGGGTACATCGTAAGTTTTTTTTAAGGGGTAAGTGGATTGTTATCGTTAAAAGAAATAGAGGTTAGTGTATAACATCTTGAGGATATTCATGTTGGTTAAACTATTAAGGTATATGTAAAATATGTAAATTCTTAAGAGGGAAAATTACTTTTGGCTTTACGAAAGATAGATGCACCCGAAGATAATGAGATTATACGTTTATTTAAAGAGCAAAAACAAAACATAAATGCATTAATTGATAGTTTATAGCTTTAGTAGTTAGATGCTAAAATATAAACTAGTATAACTGGTAAAATTCTAAATTATAAGATAAGAAAAAATCAACAATACCCTGATTAATTATTGATACTTGAATCCTTCGAGCCAAAAAATAAACGTAAAAATAGCACAGGATCACTATCTGGTGATACCCCTAAGCATTTAGCAGTATTATTGCGAGAATAGGCGATTAATTCAAACGATATTTCTGAATAATCACAAGCACTCCATTCTTTTATACAAAAACAATAGCCCATATAGTATTATAAATTTATTATCATTTTATATTTATTACAATCAACCTTTTAGATGTTCCGTAATAAATAACCCTGGAGTTTGCTTGGTTAGCTTTAAATTTCATGTCCATTAAGCAAAGCTCTAAAATGGTGCTCAATATTAAGGTTATATTGTTGATGTTAATACAAGATACTTATTGATAGCCATACCAGGCATTATAGGATGTCCTACAGGTATACTCAATCTAGATATTACAAAATAATTGATGCATATTTAATATATGTAAACAATTGGTGTGGTGGTTAAACATTGTGACACAACCTTGGCGCGTCCTAAAATTATTTTGGAGCTTTCAAAGCTCAATAATAATAGTAATTTATGTATATAGTATTTTACAGGTTAGAATGTTGCGGTGGTTGATGATGTAAAAATAAAGAGTTAGCGTATAGGAAATATAGTTGAAGTGAAAATTTAATTCGTTAAAGAATATGGATTAATCGTTTAAAGTGTAGGATATACTGGATTTATAATGAAAAATAATTTGATTGGCGGTAGAGATTATAAAGAAGGGGAAAAATTGTTTACGCAGGTGATAGATGTAGATTATTAAAAGAAGGTATTGGATTTGAGAGAGTGTATTGAAAAAAACCTCAAAAACGAACCAATAATGATTGAAGGTAGGGTGAGTGGTAAGGTGATACTTGTAAAGGATTCCTATTGCATTATAAAAATTGGTGGTACGAATAAAATAGGTTTTTTTTGGACCGAAAAAAGTATTTACAAAGATGAAAATAATTATGAGATAGATTAGTTGATTTGTAATTTAATATGTTTAAATAATTAGAGAATGGAAAAAAACAAAGATATATTGGAGGCTTTAAAAAAGATAGATTATGTGCCTGTATTGATATAAAGTAATAATTAGAATAATGAGGGAGATGAAGAGTAAAAAAATGGTGTAATTAAATAGCAAAAATCGAATATAAAGTCTGGATAGGAATTCAAGGGAGTTGTAACTAAATTTGAATATAATTATGTAAATGTTTAGCTTATAGGGGGGTAATAAGGTCGTATACATAAATCCTAATTCAGTGTAATAGAGGATTAGAATAAAACACTAGGATGGCGATCATCTAGTGAAGATCTCAAGATAGGAGATGAAATAACGTGTTATGCAATAAAGATACCGCATAGATTTTCTAGGGGTCGAATATAGGAGTTGACTACAATTCAATAAAAAAAACATGTATTGATGACCGGGAAATCTGAAGAGGATGTGGATAAAGAAATAATTGGTGTGGTGCGTCTAATTTAGAATGGGGGATTGATACCGATTACATTAGAATATATAGGTGGATATGTGATTGGTTTAAATGGTTGGGAATGTAATTTGGTTAGAGAAAATGATGGAATATTTTTAAATTAAATTGATGATCGTGTTAAAGTGGGTGATGTTGTAAAGGTTAAACTGATTTTAGATAAGAGAAGTAAGACAATAGGATAAATTATTCGATCAAAATTTTAAGCTAATAAATCAGTAGAGCTTTATTCCATATAGATATTTAGAGTACTCAGTCATCATGGATGGTACGTTAGGGTTTAATTATAAAATGATTAATTTGCATCTATTGATATCACAGAGCTAAGTGATAGGTGGCTACCTTAAATATTATAATAATTTCCAAAGGGAGTATGGGGTAGTTGCCGTTTATATAAACAAGATTCATCTCATGGATATTGGGCTTCTTGTCGCTCTGATTTTATGGATGAAAACATATGGAATAAATGCCTTCACCCTGTAAAAAGCTCATAGCTTTCATTCAATAAAATTCTTTAACCTCTTATAGGTCCATTTGATGTTAGATCGTTATATTAGAGAAATCCAGCATTTCCTCTAACATTACCAATTGGTACATTAGTTATTGGTTATATTTCTAGTCTTACATAAGCTGGTGCTTTTATTAGATATGGAGCAAGCAATGATTGTACGCTATTGGTACCGATATAGGAAATTAGTGATGAGCTGAACTATTAAAATTTAGGAATCTAGTAAGGTAATCCAGCTATAGCTCTAATAACAAAAAATAATGCTGGGAGATGTAATGGTTCAATGCGATATTCTTTGATATCAAAAAATTATAATTAATAAGAGCCAAAAGCGGGAGAACTAGTTGAAGGTGTTATTACAGAAATAAAAAATTAGAGAGCAGCGATAAAACTAAACGGATATTTACTAAATTGTGAGCTAGATAAAAAAAACGCAGAAGGTGCTGAAGGTGAAGAAGGATGGTGGGCTGAAAAACTGATGAAAGTAGGGGAAAGTATTAAAGCAATAGTTTTGAGTGTAAAAGAACTAAAAAATGGACATCGTATTGTAAAATTGAGTAATGTGAAATAATTATTACACGAAAATAATAGTGGAGTAATTATTAATAAAGATGGATTAAATTAATAATCTATTGAGGTGTACACGAGTATACAAGAATTAGTTAAATAGTATTAAGTTGAAAATAAGAATATTATGGAAGTTGAACCTGAAGGGCAAGATGAAAATAATAAAGAATAAGATACTGAAGCAGGGTTTTAGGAGGATGAGGATGAGGAAGGAGAAATAAATCAAGTGGATAATGATTAATCTGTTAGCTAAGATGAAATATAATATGAAAATAAAGCTTAAAACTTAGAATAAGATGAATAGCATAATTAGGTAGAATAAGAAGAGATAGATGAAGAAACACTATAATCGAGGGCAGAGTTTGAGAAGTAGAAATTATTAAATTGATTATTATATAATATTTATTAGATAAATTCTGGGAAATCCAAATTCATCTGAATTATGGATTAAGTTCGTTTCATATGTAATAGAAAAAGAGGGAATAGAGAACGCTAGAGCTGTTATGGAAAGAGCACTTAGAGTAATTAATTTTGTTAATGAGGATGAAAAACTAAATCTATGGACCGCCTATATTAATCTTGAATTTCATTTTGGCACTGAATAATATCTAATTGCGGTATTTAAAAAAGCCTGCTCTTCATGTGATAAAAAATTGGTTTATTTTAGATTGATTGATATTTATCGAAAAGCCGAAAAATGGGATCTTATGGTAGAATTGGCGAGGTCAATGATATCAAAATTTAAGTCAAGCCTAAAAAGTTGGAAAGTATGGATTTAATGTTTGAATGAATGGCACTTATATTCATAGTAGCGAAATAAAGAAACCAATTAGGCATATCAAATAAAAGATAATTTATAACGTGGTATGTAATGCATGAAAGTTTAAAAGCATGCATAACTATTAGCTCATTATGGAAGAATATAGTTTTAATCTGGACAAGTGGAATAAGGTAAAACCACTTTTGATGCATTAATTCAAAAATATTAAAAGAGGTAAATTTAAAAAACTAATTATTTTATTTTTTAAAAAAATCAAGAACCGATTTATTGGGATAATACATTGATTTAAGCACTAAATATTGTGATATATAGTAAACCAGATCATTACTATAAAGGTCACTTGAACTCAGATTAAATCCTCATAAAACCAAATTTATATTTAAGAAATGGTTAGAATTTGAGGCATAATATGGTACCACGGAAGATGTAGAAGCTATCTAAAAGAAAGCATATGATTGGGTTTAAGCCTATAAGGAAAAATAAAATGGTCAAAATTAAAATGATAATATTGAAGATGAGGATGAATGATTATCATTAACATTAACATTTTTTATATTGTAAATATATCTAATTAAGAAATAAAATTTAATTACTTATTTTTTTTTAAATATAATTATATATATATATATAAATATATTTAATATTAATTTTTTAATTATTTAATTAAACCAATTATATCCAGTTTTTTATATCTTATCTTTATAATAGAGTTTTTTATAATATTTTAAAATTTATCAAATTTTATTTTATTATTCATGAGAAATATCATAAGCATTTTTCTGTACTAATTTTTTTATTTTTAATAATATATCGAAAATTTAATTTATTTTTAAAAGATACTTTCAATTTGGTATCTAACTATGGTTGGGCTTTGTACTATTAAATTGAGACAATCTTTGACGAGGTAATTACATTGGCTGATTAGGGATACAACATCCTCATCGTCTGCTCTTGGGTCCAGTTGCTGTAATTATGAGGCTATTTAATGAACTAGAATTAATTTATAAAAATGATGGATTTCTTTCTTTATTTTTTACAATCATCTAAATCAACTAATTAATGATTGTATCTTCTTAGAAAATTAGGCTTGAATTCTTCGTAGTCTGTCGGAATGATGGCTTGGTGATTAATTCCAATTTTGGCTTCCTTAATTGAGCAATTGTTAAATCTTAAAAAAATACATTTAATCTCTTATTTAAAATACTTCTAGCTCCAGTTGTTTTGAGTCTATTTTTAATTTTTACGCGATTTTTATAATTTTTTTTGGTCGCGATTGTATTCTGATACATTTTTTTGCTGGTGATTTTTTTCTATAATAATATTTGTCAATGTTTTTTTAAGGCTAATTAAATTATTATCGCTAGAATCATAGTTTTGCTTCTTGCTTTTTGATTGATATATCAGCCCCTATAATAAAAGATTATTTATATCGAGTGTAATTGGTGCTTTCTTTTCCAATTATTTAATTTTACTTTTTTATTCAATTTAATCATCCCTTAGTTCTGGTTATAATTTGACTTATTATTTTTTCTATTTTATTTTTTTTATTGAGGAGTTAATTTAGTTTATATTGTTATCAGATAATTTAGGTTATATATCTTACTAAATTGATATATTATTTAACTATGTATTATAAATTGGATAATTTGGATTCTATAAAAATTGATACACAATAGAAGGTTGATTTTAATAAAAAGCATATTAAGCATATTATTATTATTATTATTAAAATTGCTATAATCTATTCATGATTTGAGGATTAGGTTCAATATAAATAGGTTAAGGTGATTATATTTCATTTGATTTTATTTTTTCATCCTCATTATCATCATCATAAATTATAATCTCATTCACTTTTTGTTATTATTATTATTGTTATTATTATTAATACTATTATCCATTTTATTGATTAATGAATTATTTATTGTAAAACTAATAATTTTACTATTAACGAATCAATTATTCCATATTTTATGTTGGATTTATCAAATTCACTTATTGTAATGGATGAGTGTTGTAGTAATATGGAGGTACTTAAAATTATCTAGGTTAGAAATTATAGCCCTAAGGTACACCCCATTAATAATTTATAGGAATTTAAGTTAAAAAAGAATTATGACAAAACTATGAGTTAATATTATCTATCGCTTATCTTTCATTAATTATAACATCATTAACTTAAGGTCTATATGTAATTACGGAGTGAGTTTAAATTGTACCATATAAAAGATTTAATTTTTAAAAATATTAATCATAAAAACATATAATACGCTGATACATTATTTTGCTATTTATTTGCAAGTTCAAACTTATTTATTTATTCAGAATTCATTTTGAATTTTTGTAAAAATATTTAAAATTAGATATAATTTAATTATTGATAATTTCCAACAAAGAAATGATTTTAATATTTTTTATTAAATTAAAATATATTTAAAAAAAGGGCTAAGGGAAATATGTTAAAAAAATTTCGATTAATTTTTATTAAAAACTTATTTACATTTGAAAAATATAATAGAAAATATTATATAATGCTTAATAGCTTATTATTACAAATATTTATTGTCTTATTGCATAATCATCAAATTTAATATTTTTCTAGCTAAGTACATAAAAATCTATTTATATATTTCAATCGATCCTTCTCCTATTAAACAGATTTCAAGGCATTTCTAGATTGATATAACTATTTTAATAGTTCACTTCATATAATAATTAAAAATATTTGATTACTTTTCCATAGAAGTTCGTTCCATATCATCGTCAAACTATTTAAGTTACTGATCTATTTTTTCTAAAATCTAAACCTACACCCCATAAATTTGATTATCTTTAATCAGATCCATAGGGCTATTAGGTTATCCCTTACTTAAGTTGACCAATTATGGTTTGTTTATTTATTCGTGAAGTTTCTGTTTTAAGTTCGATATTTCCTCATTTAGAATTTTATTTTCGACACTAAGTAGTTAAACTTAATCTTATAAACTATTAGATTGAACATTTCGAGGCTACTATCTATCTTTTAGGCTTGATTTGGTTCCAGAGTTTATCAGTTACTTTTAAGGACTCATATAATAATCAATAATATCTTATGATTTTACCTAAACAATTAATTTAACGTTAATATTCTTAACTCAATTTTTTAAATATAAAGAATTACATAAAATTTACCTTATAAGATCATTCTCTTAAATTTGAAATATTTCATGCATGATATTAATTTTATTCATTAATATTTATATCTTTTTAAGCCAAAGCTATCTCTCTTGATGATGATTTTTTATCAATCTTTCCTCTAAATTAAAATTTATTTCTTCATGATCAATATTAGTAAATTTATTTTTTTCAAATTAATTATCAAAATCAATAATTTAAGAATTATTAATATTCTTATATTCCACTTATGTAGATTTATCCTGTCTGTTAAATTCTTAATTTGATTTATTAAGAATGCATTATTAACAAAATTATAGTTTATTTTCACTCTGAAAATCTATGTTCTCCTATTGTATTTCATCCAAATTAAAAATTTGCCTTAAGTTTATATTCACTTTATATATTTCTAAAGCTATATTTTCAATAACATTTATATTCTCAATTATTTAATTATTTTCTTCTTTATTCATCTCATAGGATGTAATCTCATTTATACTATCAAATTAAGATATATTAGTTTGAGCATCAACTATAAAAGATTCATTTAATTTAGGATGTTAACTTTTAATCATAATAAATTTAATATTAATTAAATTTTTGGATTTAATCTCTTCCTTAATTTCTAATGTATTTATCATATATATTATATTATTATATTTATCAGTAATGATGATGAATAAATGCAATAGAGTTATCAATTATTTTTCAGTTATAGGAATCGGAAAAAAATTGATACCTCAAAATGAAAATCATTAAAAAGGTTTACATATCTGATTCATTCATTCAAAACAAATAAAATAGAAAGAAGTATAACTGGTTTAGAATTGGTCTCTGGATTTTTTAGTGAAGATATTCCCTAAAAAGAAAATGAAAAATGGATTGATTTGGATGGATCACGATCATTTTGGCTTAAAGCGATTTATGAATAAAATTCACGTCCTATAACTCACTTTAGTCTATTCTATTTCTAATATGAGGATGAAATATTGGTATTTTTTAAGCATATTTTATAACTAAATAAAATTTAGAAAATACCCCTTTCATGTGATTATGTACCAATACCAATCAAAAAAAAGTTTTAATCCTCAGTGGGATCAAGTTTCAAAGGAATAGGGTTTTAGATTTAATTTTATCTATATATATATATATATGTAATAATTAGGAATGGATTTTCATATTTTCAAGGAAACTACGATTTAACATATTTATTGAGTAGTAAACCAAAAAAGGGATATCATCTAGCCCTTTGTTATAGAATACAAAGCCCAAATAATTATGATGATCCTATTTGTGATATTTAAATATTGAAAGCTGAAAGGTTGAAATTTTAATTTAATTTATAAAAAAAAAATTTATAAAAAAGGAAAAGAAAAACTTCATAAGGATATGATTTGAGATTAATTATACCTAAATATTATTAGATTATGGAATGTGGATTTGGGATTTAAGAGAAGATCAATTACATAGCTTATAAAAAAAGTAATAATTATAAATATAAATAATAAAAATAAAGAATCGTCACCGTTGAAAATTCCATATTTACCCAAGATAATAGATAGATATCCTATGGAAGATTACGCTGATTAACCTCTTCTCTCATCAATTTTATTAGTTTTATATTAATTTCGTTAAAATTAAAAAAAATAAATAATATAGTTTTGCTTTCCTGAGGGCATTAAACTAACAGAAGAATATTTTGATCCTATAACATTTAATTTCATATTGACTTCAGAATTAGGTGAGAGAACCTAATGTATTTGTTTAATTTTCTGTGAAAAACTTCCATAAGATTTACGAGATCAGGTATTCAAAAATATATTAAATGAAATTTCTTTTTTTTTTCAAACATAGTTAGGTTATATTTAAGGGGATAATATAATATATTAACCTAAATGCATTTGTTTTATTTCTCCTCATAATTATGTTTCATAATGTAAAGAATTATTAAAAAATATCTATAGATTACATTTATCATAAAATAAGATCCCATTAGAGGTAAGAAAATTTATTTTTATTATATTAATTTGATTTGAAGGTTACGATTTGTAATATGGTTGATAATATAAAATTACCAGTAACATCACCAGATTTTGGTAGAATGGCATTAAAATATGATGTAGGAGAAGGTGTTTATTTTGAAACCAATCTATAATATACAATGTGTTCGGTAAATATATATGATAATTTTATAATTTCATTATTAATATATAGGATGAAGCAATAAGAACATTATTTACATTATTGGATGTTGAAAGAATTATATTTTTATTTGAGTGTGTTTTGTTGGAAAAGAAAATACATTTAATATCAAACCATATATCAGTTCCTGGTTTAATAACAGAAGCATTAACAAGTTTAATATTTCCTTTTGAATATACACATGTACTTGTTCCTGTATTACCTGATAGTCTTAGAAACTATTTAGAAGCACCTGTTCCTTATCTTATAGGTTATAGTCAAAAAAAGTAAAATCATATTTTAAATATTATATATTTTGAAAAAATGAAAAAAGTCATTAAGAAATTAGTTAACCTACATAAAGTGATGTAAAATATTAAATTTTATATTTGTTTTATTCACAAATTTTAAGAGTATCTATGTATATTTAGATACTAATTTCGTGGTAAATATTGAATGCCTTCCGGAATCCCACAAAGCATAGAAATAATTAAAAGCTAGATTGGAAAAATATGAATAATTTTTTGATGAAGATATTGCTAAAATATATTTACAAAAAGTAGATTAAGCTTTTCCTCAATTTGTAAATGATGAAAGTGGGTTTTTCGATAGGGAAATTTTAAAGGATTTAAATACATATGATATTAGAGATGCCTTCTTTGAATTTATACTTATTATAATGAGAGATTATAATAAATGTTTTGTAATTTAAAATTTAATTTATGCTATATATTTTTAAAGTTAAATTTACCTAAAAATAAAGGCAAAATAAATTTAGAATTCAAAGATACATTTAACTTAAAAGAATTTCTCCATATTCATAAATCTCAAAGAGTATAACACTTCATTTTTATATTTATATATATTAAGGAGAATACATTTTTAAATAAATTTACGGAGACTCGATTTTTTAATTATTTTATATAGGAAAGGTAAAGATTTAGCCCTAATGAATCCTATTATCAATTTTTCGATAAGTAATATTTCTATTTTCATATTTAAATAAATTTAAAATATATAAGATGCTTAGAACAAAAAAAACATAAAAAAAATTAAATTAATTTTATTCATAAAATATAATATAAGAATATCGAAAATTGTATTTAACCTCAGAATATAGAGAATAAAGGTTAATTTAATTTAAATTAAATTTAATAAATTATTTTTAATAAACAAAAGATGAAAAATATTATATTTACTCTACTTTTCCATAGTTGAGTCCATAGTATTTTATAAAAAAATCTCATGAATATGATGGATATGAGGATTTGAATAAATCATATATAGAAAAATAAAACGATCAATTTGAGATTTTAGAATCAATTAAATGGTAAATAATAATAATTTATTTAAATATAGGGCAAAATATATACTAGAGACAATTTATAAGATATGGTTTTAATTTTTTATCATTAAGATTCGATTTAATATCGAAAATGAAGAATATGCTAGATTAACCAATTATTCAATATTTTTGATAGAAGATATGAAATAAAGAGGACTTACTATAAATGAACAAATATTTAGATATGTATTAGAGGCATGTGGTTACTTTAGAATGGATTAAAAAGCACTTTTTCTAGTTCATTGTAAATTAATTATATAAATATAATAAATTATTTTTTAATC
>Ga0102912_1000081_pt1 | contig 12691 bp, 8 predicted proteins | sample Colrivmeta1560A3_FD_78499 | JGI IMG/M metagenome (GOLD analysis project Ga0102912, IMG submission 78499) | Estuarine microbial communities from the Columbia River estuary - metaG 1560A-3 | ecosystem: Environmental > Aquatic > Marine > Intertidal zone > Estuary | place: USA: Columbia River Estuary...
ATATATATTTATTATTTAAAATTAATCTAAAAATATGATGGAATCTGAGAATAATGCATAATTAGAGGGTAACGTAAATCTTGGATCATAATATGCTACTATAGGATTTGGGGGTGCTGTATAAGCCGCAAAAGAAGAAGTAATTAATTCATTGGAAGAGCCTGTTACCACAACTATCGTTAATAAAAAAAATTTTAATAAATATACTGATTAATATAAAAAATTATTAAAAAAAAATAGATGAGAGATCTTCGTATGATAGGGTATAAACTTAAATACGTATTACTCCCAAAGATGAGAGAGGAGTAGGGAAAAGAACTTAGAAATTGTAAATAAATAAATTTTTATAAAATATCCAAAAATTTACAATATTTGTATATTTAAATAATAGGGGATCTTTGGGGACCATTGATACTTTGTTTGAGTCTTGCGATGACTTTGAGTTTTTCTTCAAGCAATAATGCTGAAACAATATTTGCTATTATATTTGTTTTAATTTGGGCAGGGGCTTTTGTAGTTACTCTTAATGCTTAATTACTTGGTGGAAAGATGTTAAATAATTATATGATTATATTTTATTAATATATAAATTAGATCTTTCTTTTAATCAGTTTGTGTATTGGGGTATTGTGTTTTCCCCATCAATTTAGCTGCTTTGCTTGTAGCTTTGACGAAACCATTTTTAAATTTTATAATTAAATTGATATTGGTTGGATTGAGTTTTGGTTGGTCTACTTTATGTATTTATATTATTATATTGAGAAATTTTTTAAAAAATTAGCTTCTGTTGGATTTATGAGTACATTAGTTTCTGAGGAGAGAAAAATTCTAGCTGTATATCCGGTGTTTTTATTTTATTTGTTTTTAGCATGGTTTTCTTTGATAGTATGATGATATAGATGATGATAATTTTTTTTTAAAATAAAAAATAACAATTAAATGAAAGAAATAAATATTTTTCGAATATCGAATCACGATTTCGATTTTTTTTTTTTTTTGATTTATTTTACTATCATTATAAATCAAAAATCCTTATCCCAGTTAGGATCTTTTGCTTTTATGCGATTTTAATCAATTTTTTCACTTTTTAATTCATCCTTTAATAATTTTCCTATTTTTTCTTATTTTGCAATATCCTTTTCACTGATCAGCTTTTCTTTTGGGGGTATATAAGGAGGTTTTAATTCTTTATCCATTAATTTATCCTAAAGAATTATAATATTAATTTTAAAAACAAAAATATTGTTTTATTTAATTTAAACCCAATCAAAACTATCAAACCACTGATTGGCTTTCAAGGCTGCAAAACTTCCTCCATTCCTAAGTTCTGGGGTTTTATTTAGTAGCTGATCAATTAATTTTCTGGCTTTGCGGTCTTTCAAAAACGATGGATAATTAATTTATTTCTTAATAATCTCTACATATATTTCATATGGATCTTCTAAGTCCTTAATTTTATTTATTATTTTTTATGTTATTAAATTATTTATTTTATTTTTAATTTTTTTCAACTTCGGCAAACGGTACACCACCACACATAAATTCAAATAAGCATATTCCAATCGACCAAATATCAACAGTAAAAGTGTATCCTTATATAATAACAAATATGAAATTAGAAATCAGATAAACCTTTCCCTGAAATTATCTCTGGTGCCATGTAATGAGGAGTCCCAATTATAGTATATGTACGAAATGGTTTTTAATGAAGAAATTTTGCAGTTCCCATATCAATCAATTTTAGGTAGCCTTCAGAATCAACCATAATATTTTCAGGCTTAATGTCCCTATATATTATTTATTTCATGTGCAAGTATTCCATACAGAGCAGAAGAGAACCTACATAAAATTGACTATCATATGTGTTCAATAATCCTTAATTTAGTTATAAAAAAAAAAAAAGGAGGTATATTTTTCTGTTTTAAATAAATATTACCTATATCTCGAATAACATCAAATAATTCCATACCTTTAATATATTCAACCAAAAAATATACATAATTCTAATCTTTCATCGGTTTAATATATTACATGATAAATGGAAAATCTATATTTTCCAAAACATTTTTTTCCTATAATAGATGCTTCTCCAAATTCTATTCAATTATTTAACTCTTAATTATTGATTTCAGTCCATATAATTATTTATTTTTCTTATTCTTTATCAAATACACTTATCCAAATTAACCAAATCCCAATTTCTTTATATAAATCAAATCCTCCAATTTTATACTATCATCACCTTTTTTAAGTGATGAATTTTTCATATATTTTGATTCATGAGAATTCTCATTCTTCTTTAATATATCAGACAATTATCCCCCTATAACCTACTAAAATTAGCTAAAATTTATCTGACCTATCTTCGCCTATCCATTTGTGCTTTTTATTATAATATCCGATTTTATTATCTTATCATTTTTTTCACTTGTATAATATTAATCCCCATACATTCCTCCCCTATCTACTATCTATTTTCCATCTTAATGTAATGTACCTTCTAGCACTATAACTATTTTTTCACAAACCTCCATCTTTTTATATAATACATCGCCGTCATCCTTTATTATAGTTTCAATATTAGTAATCAATTTTTCTATCTAAATTTAAGTTAGTTTTCCCAATATTTTATGCTTCAAAAATGCCCACCTTAAACTATTATTATACATTATAACCTTTATAACAAAAATTTAATATCTTAATATTATTAATTTTACTGAAATCTTATCTCCAAATATTTTTGTGATTATTTCCTTACCCAGCGACATACATTTCACTTGTTCACTCAAAACTACTACGCTTGCCCCTCGAACAGAATTCTAATATAAAGCTTGCTCCCCAAAAGAATCTCCTGCCTCCATCTTTCTTATCTCCTTTCCTCCTTTAAGTATAGAAATAATTCCACTTTTTATTATATAATATGAGTTAGCCATATCTCCCTCATTAACAATAAATTCCCCCTTATTAAACTATTGGGATATTATTACACCCGCAATAGAATCTTTTTAATCCGAATTGAGCATATCAAAGAATTTTATCGAATCTAAAAATTTACGATTATCCTCATAATCCATTTTTGATAAATCTTCAACAGCTTTCCTAAAAGTTCTCCTATCAATACACCAAAAATTACAATCTATAAATTAAATAAAATTTTTTTTGTAATTATTAGAAAAATATATATATATAACCCTCAATAGCTCGAACTGATGCAGAACGTGTTGAATTATATAACAATGCCTATTCACCAAATCCACAACCAATCTCAATAGTCTTTCTGATCTATTCATTAATTATTATTTCACAACTTCCCCTATCTATAATAAAATATGAGGTAGCCGGATCTCCCTATTTAAATACAAATTACCCTTTAGGCACCGCTCCGTAAAACATATCCTTTATAAGATTTAACCTTATTAAATTTTATTTAATATTTTTATAATTTATTTTATATATATACTTATGTTGCTTTGATATTTGTGTAAAAAAATAATGCTATTCTAGGGCATTCATTATCAATGTATTATCTAATTCATTCATAACTTTATCTATTTTAACTATATTTTCCACAATCTAATCAACCTCATTTATCTATCCCTGTAACAATTTATTATTTCTCTACTCCTTCCTTTATTTAATTTCAATCTAAATTTCCTATTTATCCTAATTTTCTTATTCAACAGGCTATAATTATATTTCTTTTTCGTTCAAAACCTTTTATTAATCAACTTAAATAGTTATCGTATCATTAGATATGACAGGGTTCTATTTTTTTGATGGTTTTGAAACAAAACAATTTCCCATTTAATCAATTAAAAATATATATATATATATATAGAAATTAAAATTAAAATATAATTGATTTAAATTTATTATTTTCTTAATTTGTTAAAAAAATAAAATAATTTTATACAACCTATGTTACCATTTATATTTATTATATAAATTTTAACTTTTTTTTTTAACGGAGGATATTTTTTTTTTATTTATCATTATTTTTATTAGCTTAGTGTAAATAAAATAAATAAATATTTTATTAAATTATTTCTTATTTCATTTGTGTATTAGATTATTTTTTTGTGGTTCCTCACTATTTATGTATCATCCAACACTACCGTATTATTATGCTGAGAGTATATTAATATAATATAATATTTTAATTAATATGAAAATATATTTAGAGGCTCCCTATCCATCCAATTAAATTGATTTGATATTAGAAAGGGATGAAAATAGTAATTCTGGATCACTTTCACTCTCGGGCTATGAAGGTACTAAAAATTAGCAATTAATGTAGGATAATGATATTAAGGCTGTTTTAACCGTCGGATTTGAATTATCACATTTAGAATTTCCCGGAATGGTCCATAAGGTTTTAAATAATATCAATTTAAAAAATAATTTTAGATTATTGCAGTAATGGATCAATCATAAGAAAACATTTCTATTTATTTCACTGAAGCCATAGATTTTATTGATGAACAGCGCGATGCTGGAAAAAATGTATTAGTACACTGCTTTGTTGGTGTTAGTCGAAGTGCAACTATTATCCTAGCATATCTTATGTGGCGTTAAGGACTGGTTTTACAAGAAGCCTTTAATTTAGTAATATCTAAACGACCTTTAATCAATCCGAATGTAGGATTTTTGAACTAATTAGCAATTAACGAACAAGAATTAAAAAAATTACGATTCAGCTCAGTTTACTAATAAAAATAATAATAATAATAATAATAATAATAATAATAATAATAATAATAATAATAACAACTTTAAAAATAACAATAACAATATCAAAAATAATAGTCATAATCATAATAAAGGGGATATTAATTATAATAATAATTGTTTTAATCCTAAAATGTTACATAATAAAATTTTTATTAGTAATAAATAAATCCGAATCCACAATAAATATTTTTCTAATAGCCGCTTATTAAGGAAACGTCTTAAAATTTTTACAAAAACAATAATAGCAATTATGATAAGACTATGAACAATTTCCACAATAACATATAAAATAAGCAATCAAGGTTATTAAATGTATAGTAAACGAGTGGATTTAACTAAACTCTTGTTGGAGGATTTAGATAATCGGAAAGAAAACAGAAAACTAGTGAAATATATCAATAAAATCCTTTTGCATTGTAAATATTTTAAAATTAGGTTTTTGTGCCGTCAAACTAAACAATTCGAAGAAATAATGATTCAAGCAGATTAAGTAGAAGAGCTGTGGGTGAAAGTCATCACCTATATAGTTCTGTTAGTTAAATAAATTAAAAAATCATCCCTGAGACTCGAGCTTCACTAAATATTTATTCATCCCCCACGAATGAAATGTTTACTCGAAAGCTAAATACTAATGCATAGTTGGTAATAGATAAATAATTTTTATAATATATTATTTAAGACAATGAATAATTAAACTTACAATAATCCTAACATGAAAAAAGGTCCCATCAGAGTTAAATAATATTGATTAATTAAGTTTGTTTCATTTGAATAGAAATTATTGTCATTTATAAGAAAAATTAATTTAACATTTTTTTTTACATCTCAAAATCATAATTTTTAAATTTTAAGGAACAAATGATTTTAATAAATATATATTAAATAATATTAATAAATATCTTTCGTTCATTGAATTAAAATTTAAATTTTTGGGAAAATATAAAATTAAATAAAAATTTAAGGAAATGGACAATTTAAGAAGAAAGTTAAAAGTTAAAACTATTTCCCAGGTATCATATGAATTTGATGTTCCTGCAAACGTTATATTTTCGATTTTAAAATATATTATTTATGTATTTAGATGCTTGTATCAGAATTTAAATAAGAAATTTTAAAAAAAACAGAAGTTCCGATAGATAGATAAAGATTAATTTATATGGGTCATTTACTTCAAGATACCTAAATTATAGGCGATATAATAAAAGAGGATGGATAAACTATTCATTTGATGGCCTTGACTCAATAACCAAATCAAACCAACTAATAGCAAACATAACCACAGCAATAATCATTTAGAATACCTTAAACAGGATAATTCGGAAATGTTATTTAAAGTAGGATTTTTATATTGTTATCAATATAAATAAAAATAAAAATGATTTTTAGTGTAATTCTCAGCAGGAACAGGATAATAAGGTCAGTAGCCGTAGGGTATGGATTAGATAACAAACTCTATATAAAATTTATTAGGGTCCATTATGGGAAATTTATAACCCTAATAGTAGGTTAATATTCAGAATTAACCAAACACAACAAATATTCGATAACCAGTTTAGCCAGTCTAGCAAACTGAACCATTATCTTAATAACAACCGTAATCTTAACAACCAATACAACCATAATAAACTTCACAACCCTAACAACCAAATTTATAATAAGGTGATTAAGCAACTAATGTAATTTAGCTACCCTTTAATGCTATACACCACTTAAGTAGACAAATTGATTCCGTCTATGGTCCTAATGTAATATTTCCAGGTCCACCATTACCATAATCTAATAATCCTCGTAATAGTGCATTATTACTTGGATCTTATTTACATGGTGCATGTTTTGCCCTACAAAGAGCTCTACCAATCATCTAACGTACAGCAGATTTACTGCAAAGAGAATAACAAATGGATAACTAAAATGATCGTTAGGCTACATAAAGAATGTGTTAGATTTCATCAAATCTAATGCTTGGAATGACAAATATACTAAAAGTATTTCAATTACTACGAAATCTTCAACTAGGTTAATAACCTGGTCAATCGAGAATTGCAAGTTAAAATTCCTTTCACCATCAGCATCAAAATTAATAACAATAATTTTAATAATAATAATAATAATAATAACAGCAATAGCAATAATAGCAATAATAGTAATAGTAATAATAGCAATAATAGCAATAATAGTAATAGTAATAATAGCCTTAATAATAGCCTTAGTAATTGCCTTAATAATAAACATAATAATAATAACAATAGTTATAATAGCAATAATAATCATAATAAACTTAGCAAGCTCAATAATCGTAACGCATTTAAGAATAATAGAATCCTTAGAATTAGCAATAAGAGGAACAAGAACAATAGTAATAATAAAATTAAGACGATTCTATAGATGAGGAATCATTAGAGGAAGTCATAACTGATATCTAAATACACATCGAAAATTCATAAAATATGGATGATGAACATCTATTAAGAAGTATGGAAGGTCTTGATTTACCTAATCTTATACAATAGTTCTTATAGCCATAAGGATAGGCTGGAGGTTAGTAATAATCATCACAATAAAATCCACCTCAATAAGAATATTTTTAAACACAAATAATTTAAGGAGCTATTCCTTTACCTGTTGGTGAATGGTAATTAATAAATAATCAATAAGGAGTTTAAGGGTAAAATCCATAATAATCATAATAACAATAATACTTATAATAGTAATAGTAGTAGTAATAATAATAATAATAATAATAATAATAATAATAATAATAATAATAACAACAATAATAATAATAGTAATAATTTAATCCTTTATCAATGATTGGTTCATTATTTGGATAATAATAATAATAATCAAGCTAAGGGCAGCCATAAAATCTCTTTACAATGTCGATTCGGGATTTGATGATGTAAAATTATGAATAAACAATGGAAGAGGGTGATCAAGAATTTCTAGAAATATTAAGGGATGTTAGAGTCGGTGATATAATGGGTGCACAGATGAGTGGTAATTGGGGATTTTTGGATAATATTCATGCATAAATTAGGGAGTAGTTGCATATATAAATAGAAAAAGTTGGATCAAGTTAAAATTATTTTAAAAAATTATTTAATATACATATAAAGGAGAAGCATTGGCTAAAAAACTTGGTGTTTCTTTTGGTATTATGATGATACCTGGAGAATAGGATTAATTTCGTGTTTTGGATGGGTTCGAACCATAGATAGTAGCAGATGAAGTTATCACAAAGAATTTATTGAGAATATTTGATTCAATTGATAAGGATTATACGGGTAGTATATAGCGATTCAGTTCAAGTATTATATCTTTATTGAAATCTACATTTGGCGAGTGTAGTTACGAGATTTCATAAGGATTAGAGAATGATATTTAAGACTTCAGAATAATTTTTATGAATAATCTTAATGCTTTTCTTGTCAAGAATGTTGGTTAAGAATTGGCATAAATGGCTAAATCTTTACTAGGAGACTTTTTATGGAATTCATTAAATGAATAATATAATAAATTTAAAAAATAGGAGGTATAAATATTTATATTTATCTTAATTTTTATAGGAGGAGTAATAACGTTTTGCTTTATAATAATAAAATTCAGATGATATTACAGAAGAATAATTGATACAAAGAATAATTTAGTTGACATAAATTGATCAGAATAAATTTTCTGATTATACTAATAGATAATTAAGCCAATAATATCTTAAAGGAAGTCCAGCTAATAAAGAGTAATTTTATTAATAATTAAATAAAATATTATTTTTTAAAAAAGGTTCTGAATTTAAAATCATATATATAATTATATAATATAAAGTGATTTTTTAAAATTATAAAATTAAATTTAATTAATAAGGAGTTGTTTTAACAAAATATATGCTTCAAATGAATATTTTTTATAAGGCAATAGTTTTAGGCTAAACTCTTTTACAAAAAAATTTAAATATTTTTTACACCATAGAAAATTTTAATAAATATAAATTTATCATTATATTGAAAAGTTAATTACTATTAATACTAATATAATTGTGTTTGTGTGAGTTAATATTGAACCAGTTGATATAAAGAAAGGGTACATAACATCATTTGGTAAGTAAGGTATTACATTTGGGGCTGATGACTTGAAATCTAAATATTAATTCTATATTTCTGTAAATTATATAAAAAAATTTAAACGTTTATTTTTGTTGAAGGTATTTCTTTATATTTTGATATTTTTAAAAATATAATAAAATTAAATTACTATGTGATGAATTCAATCTATGCATGATTTATTCTATACATTTCTTTTGTTTTTTCTCCAAAAGAAGAATAGAAAATTCTGAGTTACATAAATTGAATATCATTATTAGGGCAATATTTACTTAAGGAAGAACTAGAATAAGTACTCATCTGAACCTATATCCAATCCTAAACATAGGACGGATTAGAATTACCATATATACCTAAATACATGAAATTTTCTATGACATTCTAATATAATGTGGAGTTACAATAGTTATTATTATTCAATAAATTATTTTTATCTACACATGAATATTGAGAGTTTCTCAAAAATTATATATAAAATGGATTACGAACACCTATTCCCAAATTTGATTGTAATTGACATAATCCCTATATTGAAAAAATAAAAATAAAATAAATACTGTGTCATCAAACATTCCAAGTCTTAGCGGTTATAAGAATAAAGAGAATTATGTATAGGATTCAATTTTCAAAGTGGAATTTTAAATTACAGTAAAAGTGGATGCTTTTGCAACTTGAACAGGTGAGCCAACTAAGTATCCAGGATTAGATGAATATTAAAATATCTTGATCAAGATTAAGTATAATTTAAATATATATATATATATATTTACAATCGCTTTATTATATTTATACGTTATAGACTGGGTAAATGGAATCTCTATTCTATCGTTATTGCAGGTAAAATTTTTGGTATTCTGCAACAACATAAAGTTAATTTAAATTTATTTTATGGTTTGATCATTATTAAGTAATATAATATAATCAGTTTCATAAACCATATTCTGGCAGCTACATATTCCGGTAGTAATTTAGCAATTACTATTATACAATGATTTATTAATTGAACTTTGATTTATTATTCGATAATCATATGTTAGAACCGTAACGTTTCCAATAGAAACATTGAATTAAGAACCTTGCAATTAAATCGGAGTTAAGAAACTATTGATTGAATAATTAGATGCAGATAGTTATAGAGTAGAAAAATCTTTCTATAATAGAATAGATTAGAATTAAATTTTTTATATACATAGAAATCATAACATTCGATTGGAGAATATAATTTTAAGTATTAGGCTTATAATTAATTGCATTTAGAACCAATTGCTGTAATATCCCTATTGCTTGAACGCTTTAGAATTAATGATAACATCTATGGTTATTGAACAGATTACAAAGAACTCATTATATTAATTTATTAATCTTAAACAATTGATTGGGCTAATGATGCCTATGAGGATATTTATAGATTATCAAATTTACTTGACATATCTACAAATTTAGAGTAAACACATCCCAAATTTTTTATTATCTTAATTACAAATTTAAAATAATTATTTAATTATACATTGTAAGCTATTCTAAATCCTTACTATATATCCTATAAACTAGCCTACTTCTATACATCACAATCTGGTATTGTTAATAAACCAGGATAGACTTTGAATTAAATTTTATAATTAAAAATTATTACTTTTATCTACGCACTTCTTACCAGAATTCCATAATGAAACATATTCAGTGCATTAACTATCACAGCAACAATATAAATCACACAAATCGCTTACTATATCACATATACATGAATCTTTAATAATCATCAAAGTATATTCTAATAAGAAATAATATACTTTTTAATTCATCATATTTATAAGCAATCTAAGAGCAGCTTGATTAACCAATCGTTATCAAAAAAAATCCGTAAAATAATAGGTATTAGCTATACATCCCTTTTGAATCGGCAAAATATTATTATTGTTATTTAAAAATTAATAAATATAGATTCATAATTTATAATATGAAAATTCATTCAAATTGTTTATTATTATCTTCATATTTTAATTGACAAAATTTACAGGCTTCATTTAACGCTTGATTTATGAATCCACATTACTTACAAATCCAATTCATTGGCTCTTCTTTGGATTAACCCAATTTAATACCTTTTCCTTCAAATGCATGATTGAATTATTTTTATTGATCTTTTTATTCATTACTTTACTTTTTTTTTTGGGATATTTATTTCTACTATTATTATAACGGTTATTATAATAAGGTTCCGCCTTTATTTGATTAAGTTTTTACTCCTCCTTATTTCTTTTTATTCATATATATATAAAAATTAAAAATATTTTTGAGAATAGGAATAAATTGTTTTTGTATAGAATTAAAAATGATTGTTAGGAATTTTTAAAAAGTTTTTAGTTTCTCAAGTAAACCGCCTATCATTTAAAAACGTATTAATAAAATAAATATATTTCTAAACAAATAATCGACTCCAAAGATGAATTGTAAAAATTAATTTTACTGCTAAAGCCTGAATGGAAATTATATTGTATGGGTGCATTGATAACTGGATTATCCAGTGGTATTGCACTTATTATACCATAAGCATTTAAGGATGTGGGAGAGCTTTAAAATTTGAAAATATAAAATATAACAGTTTAAATGAATCAGTAATAATTAGATGATGTCAAAAAATAAAACTAAGATATTAAATATTAATATAAATAAACTGCCCTAAAATGGTTTATTATTTGCGGATTAACAGGGTAATAAATGAATTAAAATTTTCTTATTAATTCAATATTTATAAGTATATTTGGCTACTATCGAAGATTCATTAATACAAGTCTTACTAATAGAATCCAGGTGAGACTCAGAAATTCTATTTATCAAAAAATATTATCCTAACCAGCATCCTATTTTTAATAAAAATCTGTACGAAGCTCAGATTTAGTACACAAACTAGCAAATGATGTTTCATTAGTATCATGGGGATTGACAATGGAATTGGTATTTGGTTTACGTGGTATATTCTTTGTTTTAGGCGGTTCAGCTTATATTATCACATATGCTCAGCCATTAATATTACCAGCCATAGCTATGATGTTTCTATTAGGAATATCAACAAAGACTATTGGAAATTATTAAAGAATTTATAAAATTCTTGAAACTGAATCACTTGGTAAAACATCATAAATAGCCCAAGAAAGATTTCATGCAATTAAATTAATCAAAATATCCAATACAGAGCAACGAGAAAAAGAACATTATAGGGCAGCATTAAGTTAATTTTATGAAAATTCTAGAAAGGTTTTATTTATATCTATAATAATATCATATTTTAATATTATTAACTTTTAATTTAAAATAATATAATAAAAAATTATAGTTTGCCGTTGTTCAATCCCTTAACTTTGGAATTTTGGAGGGTTTTGGTCATCTTTCATTAGTAGGCTTACTAATTTATGGAAGTTTTCTAATTACTAATGATATTGCTAGTCCTGGCCTAATGGCATCTTCTATTTACGCATTGTATAATTATATACAAATTTTTATTATAAATATTAAAAATGCTTCTAGATACGTAGCTATAGGTTTTCGTTCATTGATAAATATGTATACAGAATTAATAAAAACAGCTGGTATCTACGATGGCCTTAGTAAATTTTCACCAAATATACATGAGGATCCAGTGTACAATCAAATAGATTTTTTTTAAAATTATAAATTGTACATTGAATAAGAGCAAGCACTTTAAAATTTATTGTTAAATCCTAATGAAAAGTCTGATGAGGATGGTGTTTTTTTTTTTTATTCGATTATATTATGTTATATAATAGATTTAATTGCTACATTTGTTTAGGAGAGCTCTTAGCCTCCTAAAATAGAGTTTAGGGATGTTTTTTTTAATCATGATA
>Ga0102912_1000082_pt1 | contig 12665 bp, 8 predicted proteins | sample Colrivmeta1560A3_FD_78499 | JGI IMG/M metagenome (GOLD analysis project Ga0102912, IMG submission 78499) | Estuarine microbial communities from the Columbia River estuary - metaG 1560A-3 | ecosystem: Environmental > Aquatic > Marine > Intertidal zone > Estuary | place: USA: Columbia River Estuary...
CATCAGATGAATATAAATGATTTATCATGATTCCTTACAAATAAACTTACAAAATAATAATATAATATAATATAATATAAATATAATTTTTAGTTTAAATTGGTAAAAATTAAACATAGTAATTTGCCTCTAAAAATAAAAAAATACAATACTTTATAAATATTATAAAATAAGGTTTTTTCTTTTTTGTTATCATAATTCACTCTTCAAACATTAAAATTTCTTAATTTATTTAATAACTCTAAATTTATACATTTCTTTTGATTTAATAAAATTAATATTATTTTAATTAGAAATATATATATATATATGAATAGATATAAATATATAATAAATATTTATAATTTCTACATATCTATTTTCTAAACTGTAAAATAAATATATGATTGTCTTTGTAGAATTTTTAAAATCATTGCTATCTAAATTTTTATTTTATATGTCCTTATCTGTATTTTTTGTTTTAATAAGTTTATAAGTAATTAATTGTAAACTTAGATTTTTCAAATGTAGCTCCTCCCATTCATCGATATATTTTAATTTTTTTAGCCAGTATATAGTTTGATCTAGAGTCAAATTTTTAAATTTATTTTCTTAGCCATTAAAAACATGTAATAGTATATGCTATATATAATTAGTCAAAATATTTTGATAATTAAGTGAAATGATATGTGGATGATATGTATGAAATTCTTCGGTGTCGCGAGAAATATTTTTAGAGCTAAAATTATTAGTATTATATGAATTATTTCTATATTATTACACTATCAGTTTAATAGGTAAATGCTTTGTATTTATAATTGAATCCTATATGTAACTATTTTTCATTTTTTTTCTTTGATTTTTATATAATATAATTTATAAAAATTAACGTATATTAAAAATTAATGATAAATTTGTGAGGTTTTATGAATAAAAATATAAAAATATTATAATTATTCATTGTGATATTTTCGATGAGAATTTCCCCTTAAGGTAATCTTTGCATATTTTTTTCAAAAAATGGCAATCTTAATGTTATGACATGAAATTATGATTTAATTTTATTAAATCTTCTTGATCAAGATTTCTATCCATTATGTGAGCAATGAATTTAATTAAAATACAATTCAGCTCAGGATGGAATTATGTGCTAAAGAAGTTATTTCCATGGAGAGCCTGTATTTTGCAGTGATCTGACGTAAAGTATATATGTGAATTAGGGGGTTGTATGATGACTTAATCGCCGTGGCTGAAATAGGCTAAAATTTTTTAATAGTTTTTTGTGCTTAATATTTCTATGGGACCAATATAATTTTTTTATATTTCCATTTTTTCAACTTATCCTCCTAATGCCTATGATAATATCTTATTTTTAATTCGCAGATAAAAAATAATTTTAGGGATAATATATTTTACCTGATGACCGAAGCAAGTGCCTAAGAATCTTTTGTCTGTTATATTGGCTCTGATGAATTCAAAGAATTTATCATACCATTGTATTTTTTCATAAACTCCTAGTGGCGAGCCAGTTATTATAAATGCTTAAATTTAATTTATTTCATCCAAGGAGGGATATTCATCAATGTAAACCTATATTAATTATAAAAATGAAATAAACTTTGTAAGATTTCCATTTTTCATTTTTCCCTTGATATGCGCCATAAAAGCATCCCTCAAGTATGAATTTCATTTATTATGCTTTAGGTTCCCATGTGTCTAAAACGGCATAAAATTTTTAATTTGGAATTTCAAACTTAGATTAGATTAGATATTATTCGATTATTTTTATATCTGGAATATCTTTAAATATATATATATATATATGTTTAGATATATTATTGATACTCGGGTGATGTAGAATGAAATTTTAATCGTAATATTCATAATTTATATTATCCAATATCTAATGAGATAGTGAGTATATCTTATGACCGCCTGAATTTTTTTATATTTATGATTATTCATTTATGATTGAAAGCAAGAATTTAAATTAATTTTGTTTAAACATCTCAATATAATCATGATCGCCCAAAATTGATATTTTATTAATTTATTCATAAAGGAACCTAGCTGCAGCAATATTATCCCAGCAATCGAAATTAGGATCATAATAAAAGAAAGGCAATGCTAACTCAGGATGAATTAAGGCGATTGAGTGTTTTTTGTTTGTAGATTCTAATATAAAAGATATTTTTCTCATATTTTTATGTAATTTATTAGTTTAACTTTTTTATTTATTTCGTTTTATTTTTTTTACTATGAACTGATAAAAAAAATATTATTAGTATTTTTTAATGAATTAATATAAGAATTTATATACTTATTCGTTACGAACTACTTAGTGGTATACGCGACATATAAATGATCATTATGTTAAAGAATCAAAAAGGGTAAAATTTAATATTACTATTTTTATAATAAAAAAATTAAGTTGAACTATCGTAGTAGGGCAGCTTTTAAGTTGATATAATTAAATGAAAAATATAAATTAATGAAATAGAATAGTTTAGTTTTAGATTTAGGTTCTGCACCAGTAAATATTTATATATATATATATTTTTTAAAATAAATATTATATTATTTTCATATATATAAAAAAAGGGGGGCTGGTCTTAAATATCATCTCAATTAACTTAATCTAATAATTAAAAAATTAATGTTATATCTGTAGATTTAGAAACTTAATAACATATTGAGGGTGTTTAGCATTTATGTGGTGATATAAATAGTGTGGATATTAAATAAAAAATAAAGAATATAATAGGAGATAATAAATTTGACTGCGTAGAATAAAATTATTTTATTATATAAATATATAAAAAAAAATCAGATCCTTTCCGATATGTCACCAAATTTTAGTGGTGTTAATTATGATGATCATGATAAATTTAAATAATTAAATAATTTAACTCTAGCATTATGTATTAAGTTCCTAAAAAAAGATGGGAAAATGGCTATAAAAAGTATTGTAAGTTTAGAAGAAAAGGATTAATTCGTATACAAAAATTTTTATTTTAAATAAATTTATTAAATTATAGGTAACATTTTAAAAATTTTTCAGGTAATTTAGTAGAGAAAAACCTGGATCCTCAAGATCTGAGTCGAGTGAAATTTATCATGTGGGTGAAGGATTTTGGGGTAATGAAAAAAACTAAAATCTTAATGAATTAATTGTAAAATAAAAAAAAATTAATAAAATATTTAATAATCCAAATTTTATCTTATAGACAAATAAAAATTATCAGTAATTAATTACTAAATTTGAGCACAAATCTATAATTAAAAGTATAATATTAGACTTTGAATGTTTATGATTGTTTTAAATATTAGCTATTTTTATTAAATTTATTTAATTTTTTTTCATTATGATTTTTATTTCATTTATCAGTTATCCAAGTCTATTTCTTATTTTATCATCTTACTATCATTTGTATTCTTTTCAGAGTTTATCTAAAATTTAATTATCTTATCACATTCGCTATCTTACGGGGAAGGATTATGAACGCCTTAAATTACAATATTCTGTTTTTATTTTTTAATGAGGTGGCTCTTATAATTAATATTTCCCAATATATCAAATATATTTTATTTCATAACATCCAATTATTTTTCAAAGCGAATAGACTTCATCAAATAATATATTAACAAAAATATTAATATTATATACTTATGCTGTTAGATTTTATTTTGTTATTTATTAGTCCTTCGTATCTTCGTCGGTCATCTTTAATTAAAAAAAATAAAGATAAGTTTATATATAACTAAGATAATAATGATTATCAATGATATAATAAAAATTAAAATTCAATTCTCCAAAAATACGAATGATAATTATTCAAATAATTAATAAATGTGATTTTTTTTAATTTTTTTAAAAATATTTATACTTTAAAAAAAAATAAAAATCTCATTTTCACTAACACTTGACTTATTGTAATATCTAACCTAATCTAGAATTATATATCATACTTATGAATTTAACATCCTCCTCATTTAATTATTCTTGTTACATTCCTTATAATTATAACAATCTCGTCTTTATGGCCCGTAATTTATAATTTCTATCTACTTCATTATTTTTTATTTAATACTTTTATGTCTCCTCTTATTTCTGATCTATGTTATTATTGTTCTCGCTCTCGTTTTGTGTAACTGTTTATTATTATTTAAATGGATGCCTGTCATGATTGATATATTTTGGAATAGATATATCCTGTTATTTGGTCTGATTTCTTTGAGGTGTAAGCATTTCACTTGGATCGATCTTTTTTTTACTCCAATATCTCTAAACCTCTTCGCTGTATTAATATTGCTAATTTTTAAAATAATTTATGACAGCCTATCGATTTTATAAAGGCTAAGGTTTACGCATAGACGCTTCATAAATATGATTTGAGAGCGATTATATAAATGGGGGATCAACCGAAGACCAATCAGAGCTCTCAGACCATAATTAAATCAATTTTTTTATTATCTTCTATCGTTTATTGTGATTATCCTCCAACCAATTTGCAATGTTTGCATATGTTACATATGTGATCTCCATTGTTTTAGAATAAGTAGATATTACCCTTACTGGAATATAATTGCATGAATCTAATGTCTATTATAAATATATAATATATATATTAAAATATAAAAATTTAACTAAAAAATAATATAAAATAAACTCTAGCAAATTATTTAAATTCTTGTTGGGAGTCAATAATATTATTTGTTCCACAGACTTGAATTTATAGATTATCATCAATAATCATTGTCTATGTACGACCACATGAAGCCCATATTATTGATCTGCCAGGTATTATAACTTATTTAGGTGATGGCTGATTTTCTAGTGTACCATGTCCAAGTTAACCGCGCTTACCCCATCCCCATGTGTAGAGCCTATTTAATGATGACCTGGCACTCATGTGCTTAAAGCCGCATGATAATTGTGCAATACGATCATGAATTAAAGTTGTAACTAAGCATGGTTCAGATCGAGTATTTGTATCTCCATGACCCAATTCACTTTCATTATTTTGCCCCCACGTATACACTCTGCCGTTAGTGCACAATAATGCTGCAAAATTATTACCAGCATAGCAATTCTTGACAATGCAGCTAATTTAAAGTGGTGCAATAGGTTTGTTTGCCCATGCAAATGTTGTTTTTTGATCTTATGAAACAGCGAAATTATATTAGGGTGATGAAAAGCATTATGATGCTTAAAATTAATGTATGTAAGGAAGATATTATGAATCGGGCCAATTGGATTTTGGCTAACCATATTATAATAGTGTTAAATCAGCAGTTAAAACTTAGAGATGAGTATCAGATGATGATAGTTATTTAATTTTAATGTAATCTGGAAATAATATTTTTTATAGGTTAATATTATCTTATTAAATGGGCTAAAAGAAAGAAAGTGCCCCAAACTCATATAATGAGGTCCCACCTATTGTTACGCATAATGTACTTTATTCAGTAACATGAATTGTTTATAATGGATGATCCTTATTGATCTAAGATATCAATAAATTAAGCAAAGTTCGTGCATATGAATAATCACTATTATATGACATATTTATATCGCAATAAATATCCATATCTATCGGATACATAAATAGACACATTTTTTAAAGCCTAGGTTTATATTCAATCATACATTATTCTAATAATGATGTCATTTATTCATCTCGATCCTCCTAGTCGTGATCAATGGGAGACGAAATCATCGTAGATGATAATAATGCCTATTATTCATTTTCGCTCCTTATAGACCATAATGCATTACATTAATTTTATTTTTAAAAATTTAATTCTTCCTACATCGGTGTAATATATTCATCATATAATTTCTATATCGCCTATTTCCTTTATAAATACTTTCTATAGTAATTTTAAATCAAAATTATAGCCTTCTAAATACGTTTGAATTTATTCTATTATTATTTCATTCGAAAATATCTCTGTAAATGAGTGATAGATCGACTAATATTATAATAATAAAAAAATTATGAATAGACTAATTAATTTACTTAGTTTCCTCACTTATTTTTTTCTATAATTAGTATTTTTTTCTAAAGCAGTATCCCCTCCACAAATTTTAAAATTTTATAGCAATATTCTCTTAAACCTAAACCAAAACCATATCAAATATATGGTCTATCACACCATTAACGATTAACCTCTTTTAGCAAAAGTTTTTGATCAATATTTTTCTAAAATATCTTTACAATATAATAAGTGGCTTAAGAAATTTTTCATCTGAAAATTAATCAAAGTCATTTTTTTAAATTAAATTACCATCATTTTAATGTTATTATTTTTATTATTATTATTATTATTATTATTATTATTATTATTATTATTATTATTCCAAATAATACTATTATTACTATTATTTCAAGGTAGAGACCTTTAATTTATCTAGCTTCTAATCCCTCTTTCTCCACGCTTATTAAATCTTAGTCGCACATTCGTTTGTTTTCTCATCGTCCAGGATATTTATATCTAAAAAAGTGGACATATAATTTTATTTAAATTAATCTAGATATATATATATATTTATTAATAAAATTATATTTTGCCAATTTTATTATTAATTAAAATAACAAAAAAAACAATGATAATAAAATTAATATAAAAATTATCATGTTTCTTATTTTTGGTTAAATTGAATGAATCTGAGTATTCTTGATGTTTCTTTATTACTATCAGCAGATATTATTGGAAATGATATGAAGTTAAATATATTTTTTAATTTTTATGGCTCGATATTGAAATGCGTAGCCCAAAATAATAAATTATACTGTTATATTAATGTTTATATAAATTTTGCGAATTGAATTTTTAACTTTGGATGGATCTTGATTGTTTAGGAATAAAACTTTGGGTAATTCATCTATCATTATTCGACCCTCTTCTCCTCTATAGGCTATGCTGGGATCATCGTGTTTGTAATTTTTTCCCTAATTGTATAAAATGTAATTTGTATTATGATGATACATCGATTTTTAATGTTTCTTCATCTGTAGGCAATGAATGCATCAAACCAGTCATCACTTTTAATTTGTTCACCAATTACTCATCCTTTAATTTTCTATTAGTTTATCTAACTGGTGCATCATTACCCGTCAGTTATGCTCGATACTCTTGTTGGGCTAATTTTTGAAAAAAATAAAAACAAAAGTAAAATATTTCATTAATAATATTAAATTATATAAAAACATTCTTCAATTAGAGCCTATATATCATTCTTGGCATGTTTTGTTATAGCAATATCTAATTTAGATTCTAGTGATCTATCGGATGGTAGCATATAACTCTTTTTTTATTTGTAAATTATTATTAAATAATATAAATTTTAATATTTACTTTTTCAAAATCAAATGAATTTTAAATTATTTATTCCCATTTTTGGATCCATGCACTCATTAACACTTCATTCTATTTTACAAACTCAGGTATGTCTTATTTAAAAAAAACCAAAAAATATGAATTGAAAATATTAAATTTTTACAAATTTCCCTCTATTCTTTAAACACTCTCACTCTATTTACCTCAATAAGATTAAGAAAATCATCATGGATTTTTCGGATTTCGTGGTAATCATTCCATGCCTCCATCTCTGTATCAGGTACTTCATCCTAAACACGTATCAAAAGCGATTCAAATATTTAGTCTATTGATAAACCTTATTTTTATCGTGCTAGTAAGTATTGATCATGCTTATCACAGAATTCTTAAGATTTTTTATATATGAAATCACTCATCTCCATCTCCTAAAATTTTAATTTCTCCAAAACTATTTTAAAAATAAATATAATATTTTAAGTACAATCTAATTTCTCCCTTTCCTCAGTCCTTGAGATTTTTTCAACCACCTTTACTATCGAATCACCTCTTGTCAAAAATTATGGCCTCTTTGATTCTATCAATCTTCTATTATATTCATCCATCTCACCTATTTCTTTTTCAAATAACTCCGGTACAACCTCATATAGAATCGATCTCTTGAGTGGTAAATTATTCTATATATGATAATGGGCTATCTCCATAGATTTTTATGTTTCAGGGTTTAAAAATACACCTGCTATATGTCTCTACTAAAACTCATAATATATTATCATATTAAGAATAATTTTTTTCTAAACACCCTCAATTATAACCATATCTGGCTCTAGATCCTAGATTTTCTATTAAATATCCTATAACTCCAATCGCTCTGCATCAATCTATTTTAAAGAATTTTCAATCTCAGCTAACTATTGGGTAATAATTTATTTTCTATTATCATCACCCTCCTGATTTATAATTTACTGAGATTACTATTTAATTCTATTTATAATCTCTTAATTCAAATCAGAATTTTCTGTGACCCTCAACTAAGAATCAATGATATCTATATTAGATAACTGAATCAAATTTAATTCTTTTTAAAGAATTTTTTTTCTTAATTATTACTTATACTAAATTAATAAAAGCCTCTCACTCTTTCTTTATTTCTCATATTACTCAAATTCATTTTTAATTTCTATATGAGCATATCTTCTTTCCTTACCAATCTATGGAGCTGATCTTAAATAAGTATTAAAATTGCTTTAAAGAAATTTATGCCATGATGACAATAATTTATGTTTTATTGACATTATATTAAAATTCTCTTTTAATTCACAATAAATTAAATTATTTAACCAAATTAAAATTCATTATTTTTTTTATTTTATATAATTTAATGTAATAAATAATGTTTGTTCATTTTAGATTTTAGTAAAAACTTTAGAAATAAAATAAAATCATTCACGAATAAATTTTTCATTTTCTTTGACTAAATGAATTTATTCTTTAATACTTTAAGCATAATTTATGATATCTAAATATTTATTTTCTAAATTTTAGATTTATCTTAAACGTTCATTTTATTCAAAATGATTGTTTTATCTCTGAATTCTCGCTATCATACCTGGTTTTCTTTCTGAATTATATGATTTATAGTTTTCTGTAGAGTTACTTCTTATCTATGAAGATTGTTATATAAACTGATTTTATTAGAGCATGGTTTTTTATTTTGAACTCTGATTGACTTGAACTTTATTTATTTTCTATTATACATTTTCTTTATTTGATGTAATATTTTTATTTACGATTCTAACTTGCTGAATTTTTTAATATCTAATTATAAAAATCAAACATTATTTAAGCATTACTTATTCATATTATTAATATTGGTATTATTATGTAAATTAAAAGGTTCTAGATTTTATATGGGTTTAGTTTTGTTAAGAATAAAATCTTTTTTGTCGATGGTGTTTTTAACCATAAATGATTCATCAAATCTAACAAGATCTTATACTAGAGAATATTTTTCATCATACTTTTAATGCTGATGAGATAAATCAATTTCGGTATTAACCCGTTATTTATTTTATGAGAAAGATAAGTCGCTTTTTTTATTTGACATTTCTTTTTTACTAAAAATAAAAAAATAATTAAACGATATTAATTTTACATATTATAGTCATAAGGATTTATAATTTATTTTACTTTACTCTCCACATGCTTGTATTTATCTACGGAATTCTAGCGTTAAATTAAATTTCTATTTAAATTCTTTGAAGAATTTCTATTTAGTTATTCTTTTCTGAATTATGGTGTAGATTACTATTACTACTAAACTTTTTATTATAATATAAATTCTTAGTTATCTTGGATCTTACTTGTAATTGATCTTTGATCATTTTATTCAAATAATGCTGGAGGATTGCTATGTTCATGCCCAAATAAATTTATCTTAATCACCCCTATCTATAATTTTGATTTTTAAGATTCTTCAATATTTTCATCTTTATTATTATGAGTGTTCGTTATATTAGTAAGATAATTTTAGATAACACTATCAATATCACAACTTATATTATTAGTATTATCATTGAAATTCTAGTTATTTGTATTATTCTGATCATGATTATTCTTAAAATTTTCATTGATATTAATTTATGAATTATTTTAGATAAATTCATTTTGGTGATAATCATCAAAATTATCCCTTGGAGATTTTACTGAATTATTACTATCGGGTGATATTGATACATATGTTAAATTCATGTTTATTATTAATTATTATATTTTGTATTTTATTTTAATATTCGTTAAAAATTAATGAATTTCGACTAGAAATTTTTTAAAAATTTTTTTCATTATAAATTCTAATAATCAATTATATTTAATAGGCTCAAAACAAATATTTTTTGGCAATCAATCTATTTTTCCAAACTTTTTTTAATATACATTAAGTAAATCTTTCAATTTCTATATTTCTTCTAAGTTTTAAATTCTTTCATTTTAATATTAATGTAATTTTTATTGATACTCTAGTAATTTTTATTTTACTTTTAGGTGAATATCAATTAATTCTTTATTAAAATCTTAATTTTCTATATAAATATTAATCAAATAATATTTAACTTTTGTTACATTATTTTGTAGGTGATTGTAATTCTAAATCATTATATGTAATTATTTTTTAATCCGTAAATTGTAATTATTTTTTAAGATTTTTAGATGATGTTTGCTGAGAATTACAGCCAAATAATATTTACCCAGCAACAATAGAATTATCTTTTTTTTTTTTTTATAAATCAATAAACTATATTTTTATTATTATTTTTATATTTTAAATTAATAAAATTAAATAACCTTATATTACTTGCAGTTTTTTCTTTTAATTATTTTACGTTAGTTATCGTTGGAATAATTTCTAATCGCTATCATCTTATTTTAGATCTTCTTGCTAATTATATTAATTTATTTTTCATCAAATATTTTTTTGATGTATTTTTAAAAAAATACATACTTATCCAATATTATGCTAACTAGAGGATTTAGTAAAAAAAATTTAACCCTTGGATTACATTGATCGTCGTGATTTTTTGGCGCTATTTATTTAATTCTATTTATTGTTTATAATGATATCATTATTTGAAAAAGTTATTAAATCTGATGTTTATTTATTGTGAAATTTATCTTATGAATCCCTGAGATTTGTTATAACTTTTTATTGTAATTTTGCCTTTAATGCCTATTAAAAGATTTTTTAATTGATATTAGGTATTATCATATGGATATTATTTTATTATAATTTTGAATGCGATATCAGTTTATTTGACCTGAAATTAATAGAATAAAATAATATTCGAAATACATTGTAAGGGAAGACACTCTTGATTGATTATTTTTATAATTTATTACTTCAGATGACAAATTTGATTTAGTAAAACGATGCTGAGGCGAATAAACTTTACTTAGTAAATTTGATATTGAAATATTTGATTGGCCTGTTTGATTTTATAAATTATAAATATCTAAATGTGGTTTATTATACATTTTAAAATAAATAAATAAATCAATATAATTAATAATATAAATATATATTAGTAAATCGTACAACATTAAAATTCAGTTATTAAACTTTACGATTTAATGTAAAATAAACAAGATTTTTTAAAAAAAATATATATATATTTATTTTTTTAATTATTTTTTTTTTTTTTTTTAAAATTTAAAAAATTAAAAAAAAAAAATATAAAATTATTTTTTTAATTATTTTTTTTTTTTTTTAAAGAATGTAAAAAACTAAAAAAGATAAGGATTACACTGGGTATAATATAGTATATTTATTAAACATACAATCTAATTAGGTTTCCAGGGGATTGCAACGAATCATAACTTTTGGCACTTGAGTAATTTCGGATGTTTGTTGAAAAATTAGGATGTAAAAATCCACCCTTCGATGATACGACATTGCTTAGATTTTTGAGGGCCCGAAAATTTGACCTAAATAAAACATAGTAAATGTTCACAGATCATATCAATTGGTATAAGGAAATGGATGTTGCAAATATTGATGTAAAGAAATTTATTTAATTTTTATAATAATTTTCTTGATTATTTTTAAAAGCAATATATATTTACCGAATTACCATAAATGCGTGTTTTATATCCTCATGGTTATCATTTGACTTGCAAAATCGTAATAAAATTTTTATTAATGAATCTGTATTTCTAAAAAATAAAAATTAAATTATAAAAGGGTAGACCAATATATTATGAGAGGATAGGATTACTCAAAATAAAAGAATTATTTCAAATTACAAGTGAGGAAAGATTAGTGAAATATTATATTCAATCTTATGAAAATTTATTGGGACGTATACTTCCAAGCTGTTCAGAGGCAAAAGGATCACGAGTTGATTAAACATTTACCATTCTTGATTTAGATGGTGTGAGTATGAGTATGATGTCAAAATAGGTATTATTTAATAAAATTTTAAATATTTACTAATTAAGGTATACAATTTTATTTAAATAGCTTCTAAAATTGGATAAGATCATTACCCTGAAATACTTGGAAAGTAAAAATAATTATAAAATTGAAATTATTGTAAAGAATGTTTATTGTCAATGCTCCTTTTCTATTTTCCGGTGTTTGGTCTATGATTAAAGTATGGTTAGATGAAAAAACGAGGGAAAAAATTTAAATACTTGGATCAGATTATAAGAAAGAACTACTAAAATTTGTAGATTTTTTATTAATAAAAATTTAATTTTTACTAAAAAAAATTTAAAAAAATAAGATTGATATCGATAACCTACCTGAGTTTCTAGGGGGAAATAGTAAAGTGGCAAAAGATGTGGATATA
>Ga0102912_1000083_pt1 | contig 12623 bp, 9 predicted proteins | sample Colrivmeta1560A3_FD_78499 | JGI IMG/M metagenome (GOLD analysis project Ga0102912, IMG submission 78499) | Estuarine microbial communities from the Columbia River estuary - metaG 1560A-3 | ecosystem: Environmental > Aquatic > Marine > Intertidal zone > Estuary | place: USA: Columbia River Estuary...
ATTATTATTATTATTAACATTATTATTATTATTATTATTATTATTATAATTATTATTATTTATATTTAGGGGCTTGTCATACTGCATTAAAGGAATATTAAAAAGCCAAAAGCACTTATGAGAGCGGATTAAAAATTGATCCAAACAATTAGGAACTAAAATAACAATTAGAAAAAGTAGCTATGCTAATATTTGGTGGCTAGGGTGAAAGCGAAGAAGATTAGAAGACACGAGCAAAACGAGGAATGTAGGATCCAGAAATATAATAGATTTTAAGAGAACCTGAGGTATTTAATTTTATTTGTATATATATTAATTTTTTAATATAAAAAATAGATAATTAATTGGTTGTAAGATATGTAAGCCAATCCTTAAAATGCTATGTAGAGTTTATAAAAAAATAAAGAAATGGCTGGTAAGATAGAAAAACTCATAGCCGCAGGTGTTTTAAAAGTAGGATGAATAGCAGTATAAATATTTACAATGAATATTATATAATACAATATAGAATTAAATAAAATTATAATTTTTCATTAAAATATATAGAATTATATAAAATTAGAATAATGTGTTATTTTAAGATCAGCCTTTGAAAAAATATATTCACCTGGATTATAATTATTTTCATTATTCTCTCTAGATTTAATAAAATCTTTTATTTTACCATAAATATTTACATTAATAAATAATAAATTGAAAACTCTAATATATTTAAGTTAATATTAATAGAATTAAAAATTCTATTGATTATATAGTATTAAATTTTCTATTAGTAAATCAAATTAAATATAGTTAAATTATTATTTTAATTGTCACAACATTAAATGGATCCAATAGTAAGAGCTATAGGCTTATTAGTAGGATCTTTTTTTGTAGGTTATGTAGCTAATTCGTATTGTGTGGAATCATAAGCATGCGATAAGGAATAGGCATATTAAAAAGCTTTAGACTACCTTGGTTTAAATAAAAATTCAACATAATCATAAATAATATAGCAGAAAAAGTTAAAATGCATTGACTATCATCCAGATAAATATACAGATGAATAAAAAAAAATAGCTTAAGAAAAATTTAATCATGTTTTGATATGTTATGAAATTATTAAGGTTTATAGAAAAAGTAAGAATTAGTGGTAAGATTGATATATTTTTATAATATACTAATTAATAATAGGATACAAAAAATAAATTTATATCTACATTTTAATATATAAAATGTTTATGTGAAAATTAATTTTTCAGATTATTATTTTTTCAATATTTGCTGGATTTTCTTAATTAATGCGTTTGAGGGTTTCCTTATTTTATATCAATTCTTATATTGTCATTTTTTATTTTTGATTATTTCTTTGTTTTGAATTGTATTTATCTTATTTTTCTTCCATTTGTTTTTCAAGAATTAATCTCTATTGAAAATGAACTTACCTTATCATTTCTTTCTTTTTTTATTCTTCTTCGAAAAATTTTTCGGCATCCTCCTTCCAAACTTTTCCTTACAATTAATCAATTCTTAGAAGCTCATTTTTTTATTGATATTTTTCGAGAACCTATTCTTAAAGGGTATGATTCATTTATTTTTTAAGTTTTTCCCTCATTTTATTTTATTCGATGAGTGATTGCTATAATATTCATTTATTGTTATATTATATTATTACCTTTTATTTTTCATCTTCCATTAATATGAGTTTAGCATTAAGTTTTTCTTCTTCATTTATTTTCTATTTCATTTTTTTTAAAACATCGTTTCCATCCCATCTGTTTAGTAGAATATTTATTTTTTTATCCCTATTTAACTTCTATTCTTATAATCGATTCTAATTTAAATCGGCAAATTCACCATATCTATAATAATTTATTTATATAGGTTTAGTTTATAGATAACTTTTAAAACTCTTCCTGCTCCTATTTAATCCGTTTTTACTCTTCCTACTATTATAAACGCCTGGTCTCCTCTTCTTGCCTCATAACCTTTGATAAAAATTCCCGATCAGCTACTTTTTTATTTCTTAATTCATTAATTTCATTTTTTTCATCAGTTATATATTAAATCTATAATTATTTTTTAGCTTATTCCTCCTGCTATTTTTCCTATTTCATCATTTTTTTTTTATACTTTAGCTATTCGTTTCTTTACATATTCAAATCACGTTATCGATCCTGTTTAATCTTAAGTATCTATTCTTCCTCTATTTTCTTACTCTATAGAATCTAATTTTACATTGCATTATAATTTTCATCAACTTAAATTAATTAATCTATCATTTATTTCTTAATCGATAATTATTTGTCTAATTCCTATTTTAACTTTTATTTATTGTCTTTTATTCTTTATTTTTGCTATTATTAATCTTTTATATATAATTATGTATCATATTTCACTATTGCAGCCCACTCATCTTCCTATTTTATTAAAATAAACTTTCATATCTACTACTTCATTGTTGTTGGCCAAATAAATTGATTTTTTCTCCTCATCTTCGGATTCTGTTATGTGTGGATTTGGATTTTTTTCAAACGTTTTAAATGCAACTTTTCTAGTTGAAAGATCATATTTATTTTTAGGTCTACTGCTAAATTAATTTTATCTTGATAGTCTGTCATCTTAATTGCTCTGGGTTCTATAATGTTAAACATCTTATGTTTCATTATTGATCTGTTAAATATTTAAATTAATTTAAATTAAATTTGCCTATGGAAGTGTTTCTTATGTTTTTTTTAATGATTCCTTTAAATTTTTTTATAGTTATAATAATTTTGCCTCAGGTATCGAATTTGTTTACATAAAATTTTTAATGACCTTTTCCATCACCATTCTTTCCGTACCACTCTTTCTACCATACTTCTATAAAAAGTTCCTTAATATCTCTTCCTTGTTTTCTTCCATTGTGGTATATTTATTAATTTTTATTGTAATATTATTATTTTTAAAATTTATTAAAGAACTGTGATATAAAAATCAGATATATTTACAAACTATTTTTAAATAGAAAAATATTAAAAAAAATGTAAAATTAAAAAAAAAATAAATATTAATTTTTCCAATCAAAAGCTTTTATTATTTGGATTGTTGTATTATTCTTTAAGGATTCTTTCCACTTTATTAGAATTGCTTTACAAATATAAGACCGTTCTTACATCTAGTGATCTAAGAGGAAAGCTTTTTTTCTTTTTCTCTGCATATGTTCTCAATATAAAATAATATTTAGCGTATTCAGATGATTTTATATAAAGATTATAATTGATGAATTATAAGAACACCCGTTCCATCTCATTAATTTATTTTGTAGTGTATTATGGAAATGCTTTTGCAAAATTATTGTTTTCAAAACTCTCATCATCCCAAATCTTAGATCCAATTATCTATTTATAAAATAACATTAATCATTTATATTATTTAAAATATAATTAAAAAAAGATCATAAGAAAAAAAAAATACCAATGATGCTAAAGTAATCTTTCGCCAATTAGATGGCAACAGATAAAATCCACTAAATATTAATAAACGCTCAATATAGATCAAGCTTATGATCGTCACTTCCTTTTCCATTTTGGTAGTGATCAGTATATTCTTACAATAATTACATATCACCTCGACAGTTGGTAGAACGGATTCTTATTATATATATATATATATAATAAATAAAATACATGTAAATGGATTATTTTCATCATATGTTTCTTTAAAGAGAAATTTATTATCCCTATCATCAATACTATCTATATCAACTATCTCAAATTTACTTTCTAGTGAAATATCCAATTAATTATTCTCTTTAGTTTAAATGTAAGGAGTAAGTTAATTTTCCGAATAGCTTTACTCTTATTACATACGAACTTAAAGCTAGCTTTCACTATTATTTTTTAAAATCTATATAATAAATTTAAATTGATACCTCGATTCTTCATCATAAAATGCATTTTATAATTAATCATCATCATCACCATCAATTTAAGATTGTGGTATTTATTATTTTAGTCTTTCGCTATTGTAATAATTAACCATAGATTCACGATATATAGATTCAACCTCCTTATTTTAATATTATTATTATATTGTAGGCTATCTATAAAGATTCTATATATCCTTTGGATAACTTCCTTCGAGACTTTTTTCACTAATAATACCTAGGCTCTATTCATCATTGTTATCATTATTATTAATTTAATCATCGTAGTTCATAACTTTTCATATTTATAAATAATAAATTAAATCCATTAAATATTATATATATTTTAAATACCCTGATAATCATTTTCATTTAAATCATTGCCATCCTCATCATAAAGATGTTAATCCATTTCATCAATTTATTCCTCGTTCTCTTAGTAAATATAATTAAGCTCCGATATATTTTAATCAACTTTTATACTCTTTGAATCATTTTAGCTATCACTAAAATTATTGTAATCATTATTATTATTATTATTATTATTATTATTATTTTTATTATTATTATCAAATAAAATATTTATCTCCTGATCTTCATCATAGATTTATCGTGTTCCGAAATCGATATGCTTTTAAATTGCCCATGCTAGACAATTTGACATTTCTTCTAAATCAATATTCAACAGAGTGGATGTCATTCTTATATTATCCATTGACATATACATTTATTTAATGGGATCCATTTCAATTTTGGGATATCCATCGATCTCCTCTATTTTATTTATCTATTATAAAATTTTCTTATCTTGACCTCCAATAATCTTTTTCAAATTCGAAATTAATCTAATATTTTTTAATATGATAATTTATGTATTCATAATTTTTTTTAATAATTTAACTTCATATCCTTTATATTTGTTTGTAAATATTCGCCCTTATATTCACTGATGAGAATAATATCATCCTTAGCTAGTTTTAGTGGATTTATGTAGGATTTTGAATTTTTTTATTATTTTCTTTTTATGGTATCATTATTAGATTTTGATTATTTCTAATTAATAACAGCACGTTACGATATTTTAATGGCATTATTGTTACCATTATCGACGATGATCCTTTTGTTAGATTGCCTTCTTTGTCCTAAATAATAATAATTACGACAAAAAGAAAAAACCAGATTTGGATTTATCCTGATTTTTAGTTGAAGGAGATTTTATCTTATATTTTTTTGAATCCTATTAAAATGGCGATGAGTGAACATCGGCTATTTCGTATTTTTAAATGAGTTCCTTTAAACCCCTCACATATTCATCATCATTATCATGAAAAAAGTCGATCCCAATTTTTTGAATACGTTCTTTATTTTTTAAAAGTTTTTTTATAAGTAAAAATATATTGAGTATTGCTTTTATTTTTTGGTTGGAAGGCATTAGCGAAATTAGATTATTTTAGCTATGTTTCGGCGAAATTTTGCTATTATTATTTATTGATATTTTTGATAATAGTTTTAGGTAAGGAGGGTAATGCTACGTGAGGCGTAGTTTTTCCATATGATAAATTATAAGGCGATGGATAATTCATTAAAAGCTTTTTCTTATCTGATCATAATATTAAAATTAGATAACAAATTTTAAAATTAATTATAAAATTATTTCCTTTTTATCAAATTATTCAACTAATAATTACTCCCATCTGGAATCTTAAATATATTGGAGTTTATATTTTTTTCTGTTCTAGAATGTTCATCCGATGGCTTAATTGATAAAGATAATAGCTACTATAAAATATTAGGACTCTGTATATTCTAGATAACTATGTATATTATTAAAAAAATTATTTAAAAAAAGATATGTTTTACTTTTTTCCTCTTTCATAACTTTATGCAATGAGTCCATTAACTCTCTGAGTTTAACAGAATGACCGGGAACCATCTTTAATCCTTCAATCAAATCATTAAATTCATCCTAACTAAGCTAGGCGAGCTTAGATAAATCATACCCGAATCCTTTAGTTATTAATTTTTATGCGTATTGTTATAAATTTTTTGTTTTTAGTATTCTTGTTTGTTTTCAATTAGATATACTATAAATATATTTACTTATACAATGGTATTTGATTTAAATCTTTTATTTCATCACTATTATATGCTGAAATTCCATTACGATATGATCCGGCAGAAACAAAATCTGTTTATCTTGTAATTAATTCTATATTTATATTTTTATATTTTATTCATAGTAATATAATTACTGCTCTATTATTAATTATTGGCTCCTTTTTTGTTTTATATGCTGACATGTGGTAAACCAGACTTAGCGTTATTTATGCGCTAAATATGATTTTTAAGACGATTTTCATCATCCCATTTTTTCATAAATTATATATTTTATTTTTTTTGAAAAAGACTAGAAAAATATTATATATAAATTGTTATAGTTATAAAAAAAAAAATATTTAATTATAAAAATTAAAAAGTTCAAACTAAAAATACAAGAAATAATAAAAATAATATTCTTATTCTTCATTTACTTGCCATGAGCCTTTTAATCAATTCTAACATATTCTCTTAAATATTCTAACCCGTACACGATGATACTTCAAAATAAGTATATTTTCTTTAATTCGACCAGTTGATGGCATCACTCTCGCTCACCATTCGTTTATGCACAAGATCTTTCTTTTTATTTTTATTTTGTTTATTTTTTGTCCTAAATTACCTTATTACCTATTATGGCTATAGGAATTTCTGATGCACCCTAATCACTAGCCTCACGAACCCACATATCCAATGATTCAAATGAACGCTTAGATGTTAGATCAAAAACTAATAATAACATGTGAGCCTCTCGATAAAATTCATTTCTAACATCCAAAAATTCAGGGTGACCACTAAAATCCCAAAAATTTATCTTATTTTTATATATATATATATTTTTTATATATAAATACATCAATTCTATCCTTTCCTATATACGAAGAACACTTAGCAGAATCAACAGCTATTGTTGCACTATATTTTTCCTAAAACTTATCATCCACATATCGATTCATTATTGATGATTTTCCAACCCCCGAGTCCCCGATCAAAATTAATTTAAATCGCTATGGTTATTCCCTATCAGGATATACAGGTATTTTTTAAGGAATTGTGAGTATTTTTTTCATAAATATTTTATATAAATTTAAATTTTTATCTCCCAAATATACGGTATTTTTTTATATTTTAAATTATCATTTTTACCTTCAAGGATAAATACCATTTGTTAACTTCTAAAAATTATCGTAAATCACTGTCCTAGAATTCTCTGCACTATAAGCAATTAATTTATTTACATGCTTTTAAATCTTTTTAATTTTTATTATTATATATATAATTATATAAATAAACGAAAGTAAACCTCCTACTCATCACCTAATTCCATAAAACGATCACGAAATAATTTATGATTGAATTTTTTAAAGCACTGCAATTCACTCTCATATCTCATTATTTCAATTATATTTATAAATTTATTCACATATTTACGCAGAACCAGGAATCCTCGTAATAATTTTTAACTAAAGTAATTATACATATCAGAATTTTTACCATCCATTAATTCAATATATTCCTAAACATTTTTAAAATTAAAATTATATATATATATATATATTCATAATATTAAACTTTTGTTAGTTTGAATGGGACATCTTCAATATTTACACCACCAGGTGTTGAGGACAAAATAAAACCAAAATCAATATGAATGAGATGACCTTTTTTATCTACCAATATATTTCCTATTTGTGATTATTTATAATAAAAATATTGATTATTTTTATGATATTATTTTTTTATTTATACCATTATGACGATCTTTAATTTAGAATAGATATTAGATAAGGCTATATGCTGCTAAGCTATCAATGAAACATTTCTATGCCTCATCAAATTGATCCCCAAATATCTCATTATAGATACCGCGTAAATTTTTGATGTCTTTATTATTTTTTTTTAATCCGTCCAACGATATAGTTTCTTAGCAAAATTCTATAATGCCTGAATCTTATGAGACAACCATAATTTCATATGTTTACATAAATAACCCTGTTTTCCACTCATCCAATGCATTTTTACATATCTTCAATATTTACATGAACATCAATTCCTATCTTAAATCATCACCGCCCTTAACTATAATTGATCTTAATTTATAGCTAGAGAATGATCCCCATGGTGAATTTTCATTTTCAAATTTTTAACGCTCCATCCATTATTCCCCAAAAAAACATTTAGGTATTTAATCTGTCTTCTATAATTATGTTTTTTGTTAATTCTATTCTTATAATTAGGCCTCCAATTTATCCAATTTTAATTTTTAATATATATCCTTAAGCATTGGTGATTATTGCTCTATAAAATGATGATTTAATATATATATATATATTATTATTAATACAATTAATAAGATTTTTGAGGAATAAAATTTATTGATGTGGTTAGATATCAGTTTAGCTGCGATTTAAATATTCTTTAGGTTTTACAGTTATATTTTATTTTATTTGATTACTATGATTTGTTTATCTATTAGTATGCTAATCGCTAAATGATCGTTGATTTTATTTTTTAATGATATTTTATTATGGAAATAATTGATTAAATCGCTTAGTTTCCTGTATTACAATTTATCTATGTGCTTCTTTATCTGTTTATGGTTATTTCATAAAATTATTTATTATTTAGTTCAAATTTGTTAATTCTTTCAAAAGTGGTACCTGATCTGAATTATATCTTTTTAATTGTGGATGCTTATATTTCAACTCTTATATACTTTAATATTTAATATTTTAAATTATTTACTCGATAGTTTCAAGTAATATTTTATAAGGTACGCGTTGCTTTGTGCGAAAGCTGCAGCACCCGCTTTCTACTACCCTTACAACCATATTTGATGAAGAATTTAGGAATGGTAAGATTATTCCTTCACAATAGATTATATTCGGGTTTAGCTATCTATAGCTCACTAGCGATCTATTAGCCTTAATCACATGCTTTCTTAAAAACAAATTCCTTTCTTCGCTCGATTTAATAAAAATAATAAAAAAATAAAGAACAAAAATATTTTTTTTAATACTGAAATATTTTTAAGTTCTAGGGATAGCTCGATTAAATTTTTAGTAAAAATAGTAATAGATTCAGCATAGTATGATCTATTCAATTTATCTATATAGGTATCCTCATTTTACTCAAACTCAAATAATATCCCATTAACCATTGCCTCCTCTATTTACTTTTTTTTATAAAATATATAGTATTTTATTATAAGTATGCCCTACTTAGTCAATTTAACAAATTCTCTAATTGAACCTTTCATCCAATCTCTCCTTTTAAGTAAATGCCTCGTAAAGCCATTTTATCTACAAATACAATGATATAGATTCCTAGCATCTCTATATTAACATCTATTCTAAAACTTCAGATTTAAACTTAATCATCATATAACTTCATTCAAGTATAATTTTTATTTTTTATAAAATAATCTATAAATTACACAATTTATAATAAGTATTATTCTAAATAGCTCCCATTCTTTTAATTTAATTGCTCACAAATATATTACAAAGCATATTTATTATTAATATTATTAAATATCTAATTAATAGCAACACTAACATAATCGTCTTCATTCTATTCTGTTAATAATAATTTTAACTTATCAATAAGGGCTGCAGTTTTTGAATCATTATTATTAATATTATTATTATTATTATTATTATTATTATTTATATTATCATTTTCCTCCATCTTTGTATTTTTTATAGATATTCTTCCTTATTAATTTTATACCTATACCTAAGAAGCCTATCTCTTAAATATACTTCTACGATCATTCAATTATTCTTATTCAGGAAATATAGTTGGATCATCTAGCTTATCCATCCCTTTTTCTTTTTTTCGGTTTTTCGATAAATAAATAAAAAGTAAATTTTTAATCACATTAAGAAAATAAATCTGGGCTAGATTTATACAAATTAATAATATTTTTAAATTTATTTGTTAATCAAGTTATTAAAAAAAATAAACACCAAAATTCAAATACTATCAATATATATTTTAATTTATTTTAAATATGATTATGCATCTTCGATTTCCGTATCCTAATAAACCTAAATTACTTAATGCTTTACTCTAGCAACATCATTATATTCCTCTAACTATTTTTTTTTTTATAAAACAATTATAGTAATAAACATAATTTACCTTAGATACTATTTTAAATTTATATTCCTTGTATAAATTTTCAGATAAACATTCCATTTTTTCCTTTTCCTTCCCCTAATCATTTAAATTTTTAATACTCTCAGCAGTACATTCTTATATCATATTTTTTATTTAAAATAACAAAAAACATAATCATCATAAATTATAGTACATATTATAGATGATGCACATGCATCACTTATAGTAACCCACAAAGTTCCTGAAGAGTCAGCTAATTTAACTGATAGTATATATCGAAATTTGGGCTGATCCATTGAAATCTAACAGGTTTAGCAAAAATATTTACCACTGATAGTATCCTATTATACCTTTTTTAAACATTATTGACATGATTGATAATATATAGTTCCAGATCCTTTTATAAACATAACATACGCTCTAATAGTTGAATATAACTTTTATTTTGGTTGATTTTTTAATTAAATTATATTAGTTGTAATTAATAAAACTTTAAAATTTTTATCCTATTCACATTAATTTGCTTCTTCCTACAAAGACTAAATTAATTTTATAAATTTGTCATTTTCGCCGCCTTAACTTACTTTTTGAAGTTTCAAATCATCACCCACTTACATTCTCCTACAAAAATTGATTTATATAAAAAAATATTTACCATTTAGCTAATGCTTAGCTTTGTTACAATGAAAGGTCATCATGAATTGAGCTATTGTAGCTTCCCTAAAGACTTCGCTTACCATTATATTCATTTATTTTAAAGCATTTAAATTAGAATATTTCATTGGTTTTATATTCATATTATTGTGATAAAGAACCAAATAGATTAATCTTTATCAAATAAAAATATATAAATTATTACTTCAATTTCATTTAGAGTATCATCATAAATAATGAGTGATCTTCGAAATGACTTTTCATTTTTATATTTTGGCTAAAATTCTTATACCTAACCAGATTCTTTAATTAAACCAATTAAATCAACTAGATCATCTTTTTTTAGATCTTTTATTTTATCTAATTTTACGAAATTGAACTTATTTTATTTTATCGATGGATCATCTTCATTCTATTCTATTTTAGAATTCATATCAAATACTGCATCGAAATTTATACTTATAATTATATATAAATAAATCTTATTTTTTTTATCTTAAAATACGCCCCAATAGATTTATTTATATCAGCATTTCTTGATAATTTAATCTGAGCCCCGCTAAATGTATAAATCTAACCAAGCTCCAACTTGGAATACCATTTATCAACAGCCCCATCAAAAAATGTACCAACAATAATATCATTCTCATCTAGAATATTGATTGAAAACAACTTTCCCTCCTTTTTACCATTCCTTCCTCCGAAAACCTTCACCTCATCCATTTTCACGATCCTACCCCTAAAACTATGTTAAGTCATATTATTCAACAAAGAAATAGGATATGCCTCCTATTTTTTTATTTATATAATATTAGAATAAATTATTTATATATTAAATAAAAAATCAACAGTCTATTATGGAATCTTTTGTGCTATTTACTTCTAGTATGTTTATTAAAAATTATTTGACTTTATTTATTATTATTTTTCCTAAATCAAATTTTCATAACTTTTCATCTACTATATATTTTAATTTTATTTTTCCTATTTTGCAATTAAAATGTTTTACAATTTCTATTTGCTTTGCATATGAAGTATCGGTTATTTGATTTATTATTATTGTATTTAACTTATTTTTAAATCTTTCTCTAATATATTTGACATATATTTATTATTAGTATTATTCTGATTATTATCAATTATCTTATTATTAATGTTATTATCATTATAATTATTATTATTATTATTATTATTATTATTATTTTTGGTTGTTTTATTATTATTGATAATAATATTATTATTGAAAGATTCGTTGTTACTATTACTATTTTCACTTAGCACCTTATTATATTACTGTCTATTTTCATATTATATGGGCTCATTCTTAGAAGCTATTAATTTGAAATTTTTTTATACATCATTTTCTATAGGCTTCTGCTGATCTTATTAAAATGATTAAACATCTTATTCAAAAAATTCGCTTAAATCAAAATTATCTGATTATCTCGGGATAAGGGAGCTTCCTAAATTATTACGAAATCCCTTAATATAATTAAATGGCATTTATTTATTTTGAATAATACTTTTTCTTCAAACATTTTGTATGGTATAGGTTATCCAATTATTTCGTCAAGATTCTCGTAAACAATATCATAATCTTTAATCATTATGAATGGTTCAATATCACTAAACAAAAAATATTGAAATATTTAATAAATAAACTTTACCTTTTTTGAGTGGAGGTAATATCAATAAGTTCTTTTATGAGGATGACCGGAAATTTTTGAAGGGGTTGATCTCTATTTTCTTGGAGTGTTGCAAGTAGGGTATTTTTTTAGCTTAAAAAACATTTTATTTTTGCAAATCCATCGCTTAATCTGAACCTAATAAATAATGGGATTTGGGAAAAAAAATATCAAAA
>Ga0102912_1000088_pt1 | contig 12462 bp, 5 predicted proteins | sample Colrivmeta1560A3_FD_78499 | JGI IMG/M metagenome (GOLD analysis project Ga0102912, IMG submission 78499) | Estuarine microbial communities from the Columbia River estuary - metaG 1560A-3 | ecosystem: Environmental > Aquatic > Marine > Intertidal zone > Estuary | place: USA: Columbia River Estuary...
ACACAATATATATATATATATATATATATATATATATATAAATACCAATCTCATAATAAAAAACCATATTGCTAATTATAATTTGTCTTCATTTACCTGTTCTGTGATTGGTGAGTTTATATTACTCTAAATATTGTTAATTTTATTAAAATTGATTGATTTGAATGCTTTACGCATTAAGTTATTTTTTCTGAATTGATCATATTCATCGAGTGGTATATTATTATGTTTTTTTTTCATTTTTTAAAATTAAACATACAATTTCCATTCATTAAATAACGACATTAGATTTTTTATTTTTTTTCTTGCAATAAACTAATTTATTAAAAATATTAAACTAAAGTTATTTTATAATTAATACATCTCTGGCACTAATATTTACAGCTAAGCTTTTAAACATAATTTTGGCCAAAGAATAAATATATTATTTATTTTTTAACTTAGTAAATGCATCGATAAATTATTTACAGAATTTTTATGATCTATCCTATTACTGAATTGACTACCGAGTCCTCTTAGTTGGATGAGGCGGAATATATTTATTTATTAAACGATTTTTAAGCAATCTAAACTTTTTTTTTAATTGAATATAAATTATACCCGAAAGCTAAATCAAAGTCTTTAGTCGGATCATTATTATTATTATTTTTTATCATTACAATTTATTCAAATTATATTTGTTTATTTTTTTTTAATAATAATCTTATTTTATCTAATATATATTAATATCAGATATAAAAAATAACAATTATAACCACACATTTTTTCTAGTCTAACCATTTAATATAATAATAAAAAGTATTTTGTTAAATATTTGATAAAATTATACTATATTTATTGGTTAAATTCAATGTTCACGTAAAAAAAGTATTATTATAATTTACTAATTAAACTAGGAAGGTTTGCTATCAAATCCAAATATATTCATACTCTTAGTTTAATGGAAATAATAATTTATTTAATCTCCTAACTATATATATATCTAATAAATTTATTTTTATAATAAATATATTTTTTATTTTTTTTATTAGTTTATTTCTTTTAACAAATTATTCAATTTTCAGATATCCATTTTTCAAAATCCTTATATCGAACATGGAATGAACTTGATCCAAAAGTTTTTCTTCCCCGCTCTGAAAAGGCCTTTTTTATATTATAATTATAATTATAATTATAATTATTATTATTATTATTATTATTATTATTATTATTATTATTATTATAAGTATACTGTAAGCATGGATTTAGCATCGTCCCCTCCTTATTCAAATAATTAACTAAAAGATTCGAAATCTAACTATTTTTACTCACCAAAACCATCAAGAAATGCTTCCATATTATAACTTAACTCAAATTCATTCTTGATGATATTAATTATTGTTTCTTTACTAACATATCCACTGCGATCTGCATTTCCACCCATAGCAACAAATGCGTCAACTTTATATATTTATAATAACATCGATACAAAATACCATAAAATGAAAAAATAAAAAGTTTTATGAAATATTATTTTGATATTTAGGAAAAAAATTACCATATTCTCCATTGATTTGATCCTCCTCCTCTAATTAATCATTATATTTTCTTAATTCTACAGCTAAATCACAAATTACCTTGAAATCAATAGGTTTAGTTCCTAAGATTTAAAGTTGGTCAGTTAACCATTTTTTTATTTCCGGTTTAGTTATTTAATTAGTTTCTTTGAAAAATTACATTGTATCTTCCTTCTATAAAATTCCGTTTTATTTTTAATCAAATCGAGAAAATTTTTATAGATATTATTCTAATTCCTATGCAGAAAAACCTGTACGATCCCTTAAATCTTTCATAATTTCTTCATTAGATGTAGTAGATTATCTTTTCCGCATTTTATATATAAGTTTCTTTTTTTTTGTATATATAAATTACTTATTAATTTAAATATATTATTATATTTATTATAAATATAAATATAAATTAATTATCAATAATGAAAAGAAATAATAAATAAGGAAATGATGTTGTATTTGCTTTGAACAGAATAGAAGATTTTAAGGATGGTTCATAAATTGTGAGAGCGTTAAAATAATTGAATGATTTAAATCAGAGAAGAAAATTATTAGAGTATATAGTACAAGGGAAAATTAAATAAGAGGAAAGAGAGTATTAGGATAAGTTAAGAGAAATGAGACCCTTATTATCGAAGGTGTGTGATAGGTTTATGGATATTATAATAGTTTCAAGATAAAGAAAGATAGATTAAAATTTAGAATTTCATAAATTTAATACATAGAGAACTTCTGTAAAAAAGTCGTCCATTTTATTAGTAAAATAGTAGGAAACTTAGATTGATGATAGGGATGGAAAAAATGAGATATAAATAACAAAAAAAGGTTTATTTTTTAAATAAATATATTTCTATTTTAATTGAGGAAGATTCAATAAAAAGTTTCCTTTAACCAGAATTAGCAATGAAACTCAAAAGATCAAGTATATAAAATAGTTTTTTAAAGCTTCTGACTGGTAATTTGAAATAATAAGTATAAGTAGATGATTCATCAACTCCTTAACTACCAAAAATAATAACTTCAGCTAAGTTATCACCTCCAACGATTTTAGTGGATTAAAGAAAAGTTACCGATAATAAATTTGAAAACACAAAATAGAATACAGTAAGACCAAATTATCGTCGAGATGCACGATCCAAGGTCGCTGAATTTAAAAAATCATTTAACATAAGCAATAGAGAAAACTATTTATCTCCATCCAAAAAACCTAACTAACCTTCTGCCTTATTTAAATATTTTGCAGAAAGGTAACATAGTATAAATTGATTACATTTATTCACTTATATATCTCTAATAATCAAAAATATATATTATATTAATTTCAATTAAATTCGAAAAAGTGGAATAAATATGTTAGATTTTAATTAATGTTTAAAGAATAATTATTTAGTTATCAAAAGATAACTATCATATATAATAGTATGATCGATTGATTGAATCTAAATAAGACGTCACCAAATTTGATATTGCCGAACTATTTAATGAATCAGCATTATCCTAATAAGTAAATAAAATTTACAAAAAATACATTAAATAATTATTTTTAAGATTTAAATACAAAAATTCAAATTACGAAAAGTTATCTGTCATGATAACTTATAAGTTATAATGTGAATAATACTAACTATCAAATAAAAATCACCATTTACCTCCTTTAATTTACTTGATTTACCCTACTTCGATATCCTCAGTCTTAAATCGATTAATCCAAAGATCATTAGGGTTTACAACATCGTGTAATCGTTTTGGTTTGGCTGGCATCATTTAATTTGTACCTTAATTCCAAAAATCATCAGGATTGGACTTAATTATTTAATCCCATTGATATTTATCATGAATACCTTATTCCTACTAACCATCCTTAAGATACGGTTAATTACTTTTTTCAGGTTTAGGCTATCTTAATTACTCTTTCACGATACGTTATTTATTATCATCTTCATATAAAATCTTTAATCTAATTATTTTATAATTGTATTTTTTTTAATACTTTAGATTTTCTTTATTTAACTATTCAATTTATTCATTTTTTTCTTAAAGCTATTATTCAAGTAATTCTATTTTTTGAATCATTAATTAGTTTTAATTTTCTTTTTCTTCCAATAAAGCCTACAATTCTTAAAGTTGATTTTCTATTTTATCTGTAATATTTACTTATTCTGGATTAATTTAATCTTGAACAACCTAATCATTATTATTCTCAATATTAATATCTTATATTTTAGATTAATTCAAATTTTCATCTTCATTTATGTTATTATTCTCATCATTATCATCGCTATTTATATCTTACATTTATTATAAAATAAAATATATGAATTTTTTTTAATTTTAATAAAAGAAATTAATAATATGAGGCAATTAATATTAATAAAGATTTAAAAATTTCAAGTTCAGGAAAAGGTAATTTTTTTTAAAAAATTTTAATATAATATTAAGGTCCAGGCTAAATTATTATAATCAATATAAAAAATACTTTTTTTTAAGAAAAAGGCAAATAAGAAATATAAAACTATTAAAATAAAAAAGAATGGGAGTGCCTAATTTTTTCACGTGGTTAAAGAATAGGTTAATAAAAAATTTAAAATTTTAAAAATTTAAAAATCTAAAAATTGCATATTAATAATAGATATCCATTGATATTATAAAAATTTGAAGCTCAACATGGATTCCATACAGATTTCTTATATATGGATATGAATTAAATTATATACAGATGTGTACTATAGCCAACTGTTTTATTTCGTGATTTCATTGCAGAAAGAAATTTTTCTGAGCTATGGGTGAGTATACTAAATTATATAGACAGTATAATAAGACTTGTAAATCCATAGTAGGTTATATTTTTAGCTTTTGATGGTGTAGCACCTCGTGCTAAAATGAATCAATAAAGATAAAGAAGGTATAATTTACATTTAATTAAATTTTTTTTTCCTCAAATAAGATTTCAATCTGCAAAAAAATCTGATCGTATTGATAAGATATTATAATCTATAGGTGAAATAGATCGTAATTTAACATTTAAAAATAATCAAATATCACCTGGAACTGAATTTATGCACACACTGTAATTTTTATGATATCATATTATAAAAATAATTAAAAAATAGAAATCAACAAATAATATTTTTTATTTAAAAAAAAATACACGAGGATCCAAAATGGAGTAAATTAAAAATCATATTCTCTGGCTCTGATGTACCTGGAGAAGGAGAGCATAAAATTATTAAATATATTAGAAGCATCAAAGAATCCTCAAATTTTGATCCTAATTGGAGTCACATGATATACGGAGCAGGTATTTATCATATTTATTAATTTATTATCTATGTATTTATGTATATATTAATTAATTGTAGATGCAGATTTAATTATGCTTGGATTACTTACTTAAATAAAATATATCTCATAATTGAGGGAAGTAATGGATAAAACCGATGAAGTTTCATCTGCTACTTAAAGGGTATAATTTAACGTAAATTTTGAAATAATTAACCTATCGATGGTCAGAGAGTATTTAAAAATTATTTTTTAATAAAACCTTTGATAATTTTAATAAAATTAAAGATATATGGATTTTGAATATCGTGAGATTCAAAAAGAAATGTAAATAGAGTATAATATTAATAGAATAATTGATGATTTTATAATGATTTGTTTTTTTATTGGGAATGATTTCTTGCCAAGAGTATATTGCTTTGATATTATGTATAAGATATATTATTATAAATTTTTAATTATATATAAAAATATTTATATAAAAAAGTGAAGGAACTCTTGAAGATATAATAAAACTTTATAAGACCCATTTAAAAAATTGTAAAAATTATCTTACAAATTAGGGTAGATTAAATATCGTGGAGTTTACTGATTTTATGGAAAAATTATCATTGTTTGAGATTTTGGCTTTGTAAAATAGATAAAAAGAGATAGAGGATATAATGAGACGTGAATTTCAAAAGAAGAATGTGAATCAAGCATTAATAATTAAAGAAAGCAATATTTTATAAGCAATAAATAATGCATATAAAACTCAATAATATACTTAAGCTAGGTCATTGTTTTATGAATCTAAATGTGGATTTAATTTAGATGATGATGAGGATATAAAAAAACTTAATTAAATTTTACTCAAATATATAGAAGGGTTTGAATTCGTATTACGTTATTATTATGAAGGTGTTCCATCATGGAATTGGTATTATCCAGCATATTATGCACCCTTGTGTTCAGATTTACATCTTTATCTCAAACACCTCACAATAAATACAAATTAAATTGAATTATAGACGAATTTTGTATTAGGGTAACCATTTGAACCATTCAAATAGCTCATCAGTATTCTATCACCGATCAATTCTATATTATTACCAGAATAATACAGAAATTTATTAACATCAGAAACATCATAACTTCGCTCTCCAATTGATTATTATCCTAGTGAATTTGAAATTGATCCTTATGGTGCAATATGGGAACATCAATATATTACCAAAATTCCATTTATAGATGATTAAATAATAGATTAGGCATTTTAATAAATTGATCCAATGACTGTACAGCCTGCAATCAGATAAAGAAATTTAAAAGGCTAATCTAAACTATTCTATTTAGATACCAAAATCCCAGTATATTTTATTTTATTTTATATTATACTATTTTATTCAAAATATATTTAGGAAAGAAAAATTATATCTTAATTAACAGAAATATTTAATGATTTTCATTGTAGTATTTAAGAAATTGGTTTTGATGTTGAATAAGTAAATGATTGTTAAGATACAATAAGAGATTTATAAAAATTGAACATTGATGATAAAATACTTCTTCCATCTCTGTGCGTTAACATACACAAATATTCTCTGGGAAAAGTAAAAAGTTCGAAACGAAATGGTTATAGATTGACATTTTCCCACAACGAAGACAATTCCTAATAGTTTTTAAGGGATGTATTTTAGGCGAAAAAAGATAAAAAAAGTAATTTTTTTTTTAATGTTTATTTTTAAAGAATTATTTGCTTATTGTGGATTTCCTATACCTCGCTACAGCGAAATATTGGGATTTATTGATAGCAAGGGATTAGTTCTAACAGATTATCAAGCTAATGATATTGAAATACTCTAGGATTTCGAATACTCTATTGATCATCATGTTGATACCTTCTAGCAGTTATAAAAAGGTAATTTAAATATATATTTATTTAATTTAGATTTATAACATAAATTAAAAAAATTTGGAATTGAAAATGAGGTTAATCAAATATTTTTTGTTAAGAGATATACCAAAATAATTTCATAATAATTTAAAAATGTAATATTTCAGAGTTAAAGCGGTTTAGAATCTACTGTAATAATAAACTGGATATTTAGGATATAACCCATTTTATTAAATGATATAGAAATAAATCTTCAATAATCTTAAAAACCATCCGAGAAAGGTATAGTTTTAAATCATCAAGATAACTCGCTAATCGGGTCAATTATCGAAATTAAAAATTAAAATTTAAATGAAAATTAGGAGGTAATAGCAAAGGTGATTTAAAAACATCCTAATGTTAATAGAAAAATTTTAAAATAAATTAAGGAAAAAGATTAATATTTTTCAATCTAAAAGGCAGCTGAAATGTTTTCAACCTCAGTTTCTGTATTGATTTTCATTCTGGGAAAAGTAGTAGTAGATTTAGATAGTAATTTATAATCGTTTTAAGATTTGGTTCCACAAATTGAAATTGGATTAAATATAATAGATCGAGTTAAAAACCATTTAGTACCCGAACTAGTTAGAATACATAAAGCAGATAATTCTGTAAATAATTAAACTCTATAATAATTATTAATATTATTATTATTATTATTATTATTATTATTATTATTAATATTATTATCGTTTTTATTTTTATTAAGCTTTAAGGATATGATAAATATATGTAATTCTAATATTTGGAGCTAAGTAAAAAATGTATCGAATTTATTTCCCAATATTAGTAAAGATTCAAGTATTTATTTTGGTTTTTGGAACGCTGTGTATATTTATATATTTTGCTCAAAATTTATTAATTTTTTTTTTCATTTTAAATCAGTAAAATAAGGATCGTTACCTTAAAAAAACACCGAAAATACTATCTAGTTATATTTTTCCAAGATCTTTAGATGCTAATATCGATTTGATACAGTCATATATTTGGTTATCCAAACAAAAAATTTCACAATATACATTATGTAGCGTAGCAGCCTCAGTAATTTAATCTTAAATTATTAATCAATTCATTTAAATTGATCGTTAAATGCCAAGTGAAGAAGAGATCAGGGTCAACATTTAAAATATATAGTTCGATTAACAAAACCATTATTTACCACCCTATTTTAATGATCATCCACCGATTCATTAAATAGGGGATAGAGTTATATATCTTAATACGAATAAGGTAATAAATATAATCATTTAAAAAAAAAATATATCATTAATAGGAATAATAACCTATATTTGGATCTTACGGTACAATCATCGGTGTTTTAGATCAAGACAATAGTATATTTATTGAGGTAATGTGGGATTAACCATAATTCGGTTTGAATAATCTTGGTAATAGATGTTCCCTTTAAAAAGGCTCTGTATGCGAATTCGGCGATGTATTTAATCTAACAAAACAATGGTATAATTATACAAAACCAATCGAAAATCAATATTGGGATCATGTTACCAAAGTTTATATTCCTAATTTCCCAGCTGCTAAAAATATTTTGGATCAAAGTATAAGAAAAAATTCCAATAATGATGATTTATTCTCAAAAATACAGGAAATTCAACAGTAATATGTAAAAATAAAGGAGGAATATTTAAACAATGAAGAAATTCATCAAAGGAATAGTAATGATAATGATAATAATAATAATAATAACAATAATAAAATTAATTATGATGATGATAATAAATATAAGGTAAAAAAAATTGTGATACTGTAGAAACAAACAATAGAACCTCAATCTTCAAATATTTTAGATTGTATAAATAACATTAATGATCAGTAATAAATAGGAAATCCTGAATAATTTCAATCATAATAGGTGGTTTAAAATGTTTCTGATTTAGAAAAACAGTTTAAATAAAAAAAACCTTTGAAGGCTGTGATGAAAAAAACAAACGCAACTAGCGAAAATAAGGAGCCAAACAATCAAACTGTTGATGCATATTCGGTTTTGAATTAGGAGTAGTAGAAGAAGGAATAATAAAATAATGATAATAATAATAACAATAATAATAATAATATTAATAATAATAATAATAATAATAATAATAATAATAATAATAGTAATTAATTTCAATTATACTAGGTGGTTTAAAATGTTTCTGATTTAGAAAAACAGTTTAAGATGATAAAAGATGATGAAACTATTAAATAAAAAAAACCTTTGAAGGCTGTAATGAAAAAAACAAAATCAACTAGCGAAAATTAGGAACCTAACAATTAAATTGGTAAGGAAGTTAAGGTAGATAATATAGATGAATATTTGGTTTTGAATTAGGAGTAGTAGAAAAAGGAATAATAAAATGATGATTTTTAAAAATATTTTAGTGATTTAAACAAGGTTAAATAAAATAAGGATTAATCTATTTAAGTACCTATTGATGTTTATGAATTAGAGAATCAAATGAAACAATAAATTATGATCGGGAATCAATCTGATTAATCTAAAGAATGATGTGATTGAAATGATTAGTTTATTATTTGAATGAATAGAATAAAAAAATATTTTGATTTGAATTTAATTATAAACAAATTCACAGATAGTAATCTTCAACATCTAAAATCTGAAAATTGCTAATAGAATTTAAAATCCATAGATGACTTACTATTTCATTTTATTATTATTTTGTTTCACCCTTTTGATCAGTTTAGTTTTATATTTTAATAAGAAAGGTATTTTCGTTTAATTTTGAATTGACTATTTATCCACCACATTCTTAAATCAACCACATAAGGTCATTTTTATTTAATGGATTATTTTTATTATTATTATTTTAATGAAGAATTTTGAATTCATAATCTTTGAAAAGATTTTTCATTCCGCCCTACCAAAGATTAACATAAAAAGTATTACTATAGATAATTTTTATAAATAATAAAACATTTAATCTTGATAATTTTGGCTTCGATTTAGAGTACCCATCATCTTCGATTTCGAAATCTTATTCATTTAAAATCTGGTTTGACAATAATGAATGTACTATCCCTTTAAAAAATATTAATTTTAAATAGGTACATTTATAAGATAGAATCCATTTACCTTTAACAAGACACTACAAAAATTTTACCGTTCGCTTTGCACCAAATAATATATTCTATTCTTTTATAATTTAATTTTATTTTATTTTTTTTTGAAATATTATAATATTTAAATACTTGATATATCGTAGCCAGTAATCAAATGTGTAACTTAGTCACTATATTCTTCGACAACTGAACATTTGAATTTTTTCTAAAACTTTTCAAAATCATCCTTTTCGAATTATGAAAATTATATACAAATTTAAAAAATATTTCAAATTACAGATATTTATTATTTAAGTCCACTTGAAAGTAATACCATATTTTGACCAAAATTAATTGAGGGTTTTTTGGATAATTCACTTTTAAATTAATTATCCTGTTGGTTTGTTTTTTTGAATATTGAATTTTCAATATATTCACTTTTTGGTATTTAAGAATCATTTTTTATTAATTTTATTTATGATTGGATATCATTAATTTTTTTATTTAGGATGACATCTTTAAAATTAAGCTATCGCTTACACAATGGACATAAAATTTATTTTTAATTTATTTCTAATTATGTCAAGGATTTTATACATTCGTAACAAAATGAGTGGCCACACTATGTTATCGATGGATTTTAAAAGTTATCTAAACTTAAATAAATAAATAAATAAATAAATAAAATATTTTGAATATATTTAAAAACCATATAGGACATTTCAATTCTGAATTTAAAATATCGATAATTTTTGCTAGCATTAAAAAAAAAATTAATCGAAATTATGAATTAATTTTATAATTTTTTTTTACTACTAATAATTATATATTTGAACATACTTATGCAAATAATCGAAAAAAATCATCCATTAAATAGAAAATATTCATTTTGGATTAGTCTTAAAACATCTAACCAAGGAGAAATAAATTATGAATCCGCAATTCATTTTGTTGGTACCATAATATTTTTATTTTAATTTTTTTAAGGAAATTGTGATAGTATAGAGGATTTTTGGGGATTATATTAGCATTTCGTAAGACCTGATTAATTAGGTGAAGGTTCATAGATATATTTATTCTAGAGTGGAATAAAGCCTGTATGGGAAGATATTTAAAATTAAAATGGTGGTAGATTTATCTTTAGGGTAAAAAAATTTTATAGCAATAAAGTATGGGAGGATCTCTTACTTTCTTACATAGGTGATTAATTTTAAGCAAACAATTACATTAACGGAATGGTTTTATTATTAATTTATATTATAAAATATACTTTTAATTAAATAAGATTTGTAACCCAAAAAAAAATTTCATATCTTTGTCTATCTGGGTAAAAGATTTTGAAAATAACCAAGAGATCAAATAATAAATTCAAGATTGGATTTTATAAATTTTACAGTAATCCAATGGTCGGGAAGTAGAATATATTTCACATCCAAAAATTAATGAAAAATGGGATTCATAACCAACATAAAAATGAATTATTTAATATATATATATATATTACCTTTATAAATAAAACCAATTTAATTATCATACAAAAGGATAATTTAAATGCAAATTTATAATTATTTCCCTCAAAAAAAAATATATTATTAAACATTTTAAATCAATAATGTGTACTCTTTAAATAATAAATAATATATTTTGAGTTTTCTTTTGATGCATAACTATCGGAATAAAAAATTAACAATACTTCCAGATGAAATAGTTAATAACAATGGAGCGGTATTTTTAAGAAAAATAGATGCTAGTCATAATAAAATAAGTTAGTTGAATTCATTCAAACAATTTAATAATCTATAAATATTGATTCTTTAGCATAATAATCTTGGTAGATTCATTAAGAACTCAAGTTTCGTATTTACTGGTTTAGGGAATTTATAAGGTTTGGATTTATCTAATAATCAAATTCAAAATTTACATATAAATGTATTTATGGGATGTCATAATCTCAAAATAATAGATTTATCCCATAATAAAATCACTAATAGTTTAAGATGTTTAGCTCCACTTAATCAATTAAAAATGTAATTTCAAATATATTTTATTTATTAATTTTTAAGGCTTGATATATCAAATAATTTAATTAGCAATATTTGTGATTTCAAACCATTGAGAAAAAAATTAACAAACTTGAACTTGATTATTATCAAGGGTAATATTTTGGAAAAGTAATACATTATATATTATTTATACTATATATTAAAAAATATTGTAAAAGTAAATATTAGTGTTAATTTGAGGATATTTTTATTAAAGAATATTTCCCATCATTGTAATTTGTGTTTACAAAATATAATAAATTGTAATACGAAAAGTATTTATAGAATAATTTTTAAATATAATAAGCAGAAGAGTCTAAATAGATGGTATGAAAAATATAAAATAATTTACATAAAATAATTTAGGTAAATCTATTGGACTCTGTTGATGACGGTGATTTGAATGGAATTAAAAAAAATTTGAGTGATTTTTAATAAAATTTCTAGGCAGATGATTTTTTGCTTGAAACACCAGAATTATAAAAGAATAATAATGTTTTAGTATAATAAAATGAATAATTTAAGGTATTTATTTTTATTCTTTTTTAAATAATATAAATTAAATAATAAATTAGATGAATACTCAATATTAATTTCCATAATCAGTTTTTATGGATGA
>Ga0102912_1000090_pt1 | contig 12384 bp, 20 predicted proteins | sample Colrivmeta1560A3_FD_78499 | JGI IMG/M metagenome (GOLD analysis project Ga0102912, IMG submission 78499) | Estuarine microbial communities from the Columbia River estuary - metaG 1560A-3 | ecosystem: Environmental > Aquatic > Marine > Intertidal zone > Estuary | place: USA: Columbia River...
CTGGTATTAGATTACAAATCGTTCCTAAACAGGTTAATTATACCTGCTTTTGGATTATGCATACACTAGATTTAAAATCTTTTATTTAAACACATTAGAGCCATTATATTCAATCGAGAAAACCGTACTCCTAATATTTTGTTAAAAGAAAATAAAGAACATAATTAATGATATATGTGTGTGAAATTGCTTGACAAAATAGTACGTCATTGAGGAGATTAAAGACATCCCCAACTCTAATCTTTCTTATGAACCTATATTTTATTGGTTAGGTAATAAGACAAGAAAAATATGATAAGGTATATCGCTACTTTTTAAGAAATTGAAATAGCTACAGATGTTGTGCGTCGGATGCGTGCCCAAACGTTTCGTTGCTTGGGAAACGAAACAATGCTCCAAATCGCTAGGTTTACTAGCGACCTTCGATATCTTGGTATGGGAGACTTTTTTTTTAAGGGAAAGGTGTTCAGGCAATTAACTTTTTACTGTAGTATTGCATTAAGGCTATATAACATAATTTGGTCAATGTATTAGATTGCAAATCTTTCCATATCGGTTCGAGTCCGATTTTAGCCTTTCCTTATAGCATTTTTAGCTCAGTTGGATAGAGCAACAGCCTTCTAAGCTGACGGCCATAGGTTCAAGTCCTATAAAATGTTAATGTTAGACTTTTTTTTATTAAATATGACAAGTTTACTTGTATTCATGATGGTATTGCCCTTAATCGGCGTTTTTTTTTTGTTGTTTGTTCCTGCTTCAAATCATTTATTATTAAAATCGATAGCTTTAAACGTATCTTGTTTTTTATATTCTATTTCCTTATTTTTATGAGTTTTTTTTAACAAGTCTCTTGGTTCTTTCCAATTTGTAAGTAAATTGCTATGAATTCCTTTTTTAAATTTAAATTTTAGTTTAGGTATTGATGGCATTTCACTTTTTTTTATACTGTTGACGACGTTATTAATTTTTTTATGCATATTAATAAGTTGAACTAGTATTAGTACAAATATAAAAGAATTTTTAATCGCTTTTTTAGTCATGGAATTTTTTTTAATAGGAGTTTTTTCTATACTAGATTTGTTATTATTTTACATATTTTTTGAAAGCGTGCTAATCCCAATGTATTTGATTGTTGGTGTTTGAGGCTCTAGAGAAAGAAAAATTAGAGCTGCTTATTTTTTTTTCTTATATACATTACTAGGTTCTGTGTTAATGTTATTATCTATTTTATACATTTTTTATCAAGTAGGAAGCACTGATTATGAAATTCTGTTAACTTTCATCTTTTCTAAGACAGAGCAAAAATTTTTATGACTTTCTTTTTTTGGCTCTTTTGCAACTAAAGTGCCAATGGTTCCAGTTCATTTATGATTACCTGAAGCGCACGTTGAAGCTCCAACTGCGGGTTCAGTTATTTTAGCTGGAGTTTTATTAAAGCTAGGAACTTACGGTTTTATTCGATTTGCGTTTCCACTGTTTCCAGAGGCATCTTTTTATTTTACGCCGATCGTGTATCTATTAGCTATTATCGGCATTGTCTATACTTCTTTCACTGCAATTCGTCAAACAGATTTTAAAAGAATTATAGCGTATACCTCAGTAGCACATATGAATCTTGTCATGGTAGGCCTTTTCAGTTTTAACACGATTGGCTTGGAAGGAGCCATATTGCAAAGTTTAAGCCACGGGTTTGTCGCAAGTGCTTTATTCCTTATTATTGGAATCGTGTATGAAAGACATCATACACGAATGGTTAAGTATTATGGAGGCTTAGTGCATACTATGCCTCTGTATACTTTTATCTTTTTGTTCTTTACCATGTCAAACATAGGTTTACCTGGCACAGGAAGTTTTGTAGGTGAGTTTTTAATATTAGCTGGTTCTTTCAAAACGAATTCTACTGCCACCGTTATTAGTGCTACTAGCATGATTGTTGGTGGTTGTTACTCATTATGGTTATTTAATAGAATTTCTTATGGTAATTTAAAGATTCAATATTTAAAAGATTATATTGATATTAATAAACGAGAAGCGTTTATATTTTTGCCATTAATATCCGGAACAATTGCTATTGGATTATATCCAGAAATTTTTTTAAACTCAATGCATATGAGTGTTAATATGCTAGTAGAAATTATACACATCAGTAAACTATAAATGATATATATTTTAGAAACAAATTTATTAGAAAACAAATCCGTTTATTTTTCTTTAATCAACATTTTCGGAATTGGTCAATTTCAATCTTTTTTGATTTGCAAAAAATTAGGTCTATCGCACAATTCTAAGTTGTCGAAATTAACACCTGACCAGATTTTAAAGTTAATCAAATTCATAGAAAATTTAAACTTATCGATAAATAATAATTTAAAAAAAGAAAAAATTATACTAGCAAAAAAACTAGTTCAAATTAAAGCATATAGAGGAATTCGAAGATTACGTGGGTTGCCTGTAAGAGGGCAGCGTACACATACTAATGCTAAAACAGCATCTAAATTCCGTTAAACGTTTTTAGTTTTAAGTTGAGTTTCCATAAATGTCAGCAAAAACTAAATTTATTTTGTTTCACAGTTTGGCATAAACCGGTATTTTTATATGTAAAAATACTAAATTATCATTTATTTGTGTTAAGGATTTTATTTTAAAAATTATAAAATTTATGTTTATTATTGTATCTATTTACTCCAAAAATTTAAATTCATTAACAAATTTTTTAAAATTTTTTTATAAACTTAAAAAAAATCAAGCAATCAAGGTAAAATTTCACAGTATACAATCGCAACAAAAGAAAAAATTTTCTTTTTTTTCTACGCTACAGTCACCGCATGTTAATAAAAAATCTCAAGAACAGTTTGAGTACCATATACACAGTAAAAAACTGAAAATTCGTGTTTCTCAAATAACTAAATTTTTGACAATTTGAAAAACAGTCAAAATGACTTTGTTTCCCGATATCCAAATAAAAATCCAATTTCGCTTACAAAATAAAGCGTTTAATTCTCTTTTATTGTCAAAAATCAATTACGATAAGTTTAGTGTACCGAAATTTTTTAAACCAAAAGTCAAGCGTTTGAAATATACGAACTTATCAAGCGCAACGATACACACATCTTTAAATTTATTAGACATTCGAGGTGAAATTTTATTAAAAAGTCTTTCTATAGGTTTAGATAGCTCAGTAGGTAGAGCAAAGGACTGAAAATCCTTGTGTCGGCAGTTCAACCCTGTCTCTAAACACAGTAAAACTTTGTTATGAAAAATACTTTATGAAATATACCCGCTAATCTGCGAAACAGCCAGATTTCTCGACGAAATTTTATCTACCAACCGAAAACGAAAGTAACCATTGCTTTTTTAAATATCCTTTGAGATGAAGGCTTTATTTTAGGGTATAAAATTTCCAATTTAAATTCAAATTTATTAAAGATTTTTTTAAAATACAAAAATGGAAATCCGGTAATAAACTCAATAAAGTTTGTTTTTAAACCTAGTCGTCAAATATATTACTCAGTATCACAATTATGAAAGCTTGATTCAAAAAAAAGTTTTATTGTACTAACTACATCAAAAGGCTTAAAAACAGTTCATGAATGTAAAAAAAATCAAATAGGAGGGAAGCCCTTGTTTATAATAAAATAAAAGTGAATTCTATTTCAAAAAGATATATACTCAAAATTCCGAAAGACGTAAACATGTATTATTGTGATACTAAACATATAGTTATTTTTGCAAATTCTTTTGTACAAAAAACATTAATAGTGAAAACTAAAGTGATTATTGAAGAGAAAAATAGAATAATCAAAATAACTCGCGAGTCTTTCTTGAATACATCTAATAATGAAAAAAAAAAATTAAAATCCGTTAAAGGCACTCAAGTTAATTTATTAAAACAAATGCTATAGATATGTCTCTTCTTTCGTGCAAAAAATTAAATCTCATTGGTGTAGGTTTTCGTGTATCTACGTTAAAAATAGCTTGTCTGACTTTGTTACACTTTAAGCTAGGGTACAGTCATTATGTGTATTTTAAAGTCCCAAAAAATTTAGAAATTTTTTGTTTAAAAGCTAACAAACTTTTTCTTTTAGGAGATTCGTATTTATTTGTCACTAAAGTTGCAGCATTAATTAGATCTTTTAAAATTCCAGAGCCATATAAAGGAAAAGGTATCTTATACACGACAGAAAAAATTATTTTAAAAGAAGGTAAAAAAGCTTAAAAATGAAAACCAATAGAATTATAAATAAAAATTATAAGTTATTCAAATATAATTTGTTAAAATTGCAAATATATTCTAACCAACCTCATTTTACAGTTGCAAATTTTTCGAATAGCATATTAGAACAAATAGAGGCATATTTAAAACAGGTGTTAAAAATCATTTTTGAATATCATGTGTGTCAATTTAAAATTCTATTTATAGGTTTTCCTATGATTTCTAAAATGAGACAGATGAAACTCTTACACTTTACAAATCATAATTTCATTTCAGAGAAATCATGAATTAGTGGAGTTTTAAGAAACCGTTTTTCGATATTAACTTATTTACAATTAACCCAATCACAAAATTTTTCAAAAAGTCTTAAACTTTTACTAACAATTAAAACTAAACCTCATTTAGTTGTTATATTTAATCAGAAAGTTGAAACTAACACAATTAATGAATTTTATAAAGCTGGGATTCCTATTTTATCCTTCAATTGAAATTCTCTACGCAGTTTAAAAATAGCTTATCATACGTTGGGTAACTTTGATTTTGTTGAAAGGAATATAAAATTAACGTTTTTTTTCCTATTTTATTCTTTATTGAAAAAAACGCCATTAAAAAAAAGAAAAAAGTTAAGACAACATAAGTTCTAACATTATACAACTATTTTGTTAACAAATTTTTTAAGTCAAATTTCACTATTTATGTATTTTATAAAAAAACAGCGTACTAAGCCTTTATATAAAAAATTATTACCGTTAAGAAAAAATATTAAAAATAAGGACAAACTTATGAAGTTTAAAAAAAAAAAATGGCAAAATTTCCAACGTTTGATTTCAAAATTGAAAAAACAGAAATTTTATGACCCTACCGCACAATTTTTGTCTAATTTTAAAAACTTTTTTAGCAGAAAATTTAAATATAACCTACAAAATAAACAACGATTAAGCTTTTATTACGGCACCTTGCGAAAAAGCTACTTGAAAAGGGTAGTTAAATTAACATTAGATGAGTTCAAAAAAAGAAATACCCATTCTACTGTTCTATTTATTGAAAAATTAGAAACTAGATTAGATACTGCATTGTATAGAACGTACTTTTCTTATAGTTTTAATAACGCAAGGCAATTAATTTCACATAAAAAAGTCTACGTTAACCATAAAATTGTTCAGCATAATTCTTATTTATTAAAAAAAGGAGATTTAATAACGTTTGACAAAGATATTTCTCAGCTTATTAGTTTTAATGTTTTAAAGACAAAAATTTGAGCATTGCCTCCAAAACACTTCCAAATAAATTATAAAACATTTCAAATTTTAGTTATAGAAGATGTTAAATATACAAACTGTTTGAGCTATTATCCTTTTTGAGTAGATTTTAATTCTTTTCTTCAATTTTATAAAAAGTAAAATAAATTCAACAGATTTGCTATTTCTGTCCTATAGACAGTACGTACAAAGGTAGTAATCTACTTCTTAGTAAAAAGATTCGGAAAGTAACCTTTATAGGATTAGCTTCAGCATCTTTGAGTTTAGCGCTGTTCTCAAATTACTTTACAAAAACCCAGAAAACATCGATGTTTTCTATGTATAGTGGTTTTTCTGGTAATCCTGGTGCTGCACTATATTTAACACGTAATGTTGGAGGAAAAATAGTATTTGAACTAGCGAAGACTTTGTCCGTGTTGAGTAATGCGGCACTTATAGGATTCCTAGAACCTAAACAAAATCTGTTAAAACACCTTTTCAAACGAGACTAATTAAAAACAAAACAAAACAATAGCTCCCTGGAGGTTTTCTAATGAAAATTTAGTTCAAATCTAAAAGCTATTACAAGAAATACATGCAAGAATCTCTTAAAATTAATTCAAACGTAAATTTAACTTCGTTTTTATTTGCAGTACCTAACTTTTTAAGCTTATGGGTTTTATACCAACAAAAAAATCAAATCGAAGCCCAGCAAAAACTAATAGAAAAAATGACGGACGAAATTTTTGAGTTGCGGAAAAATCTATTGGATTTTGAAAAGAATTTAACTGTTTTCCAAAACGAGATACCTATAGTCCCTGAAAAAATTGATATACACAATCCGGTAATACATCGTATTATACTAGTACTTTTAACTGGGTAGCTTTCGTGGTATATTTTCACAATTTTACAAGCAAAATGGTTAGGGTTTTCATTCTACACTTTGCTACCGAAAATAAGCATTCCTTCTTTCTTACCTTTTACAAAAACAACCTCTTTTTTCGAGGTTTTGCTAGGCGATTATACTATTAGAGTTTCTTTAGTAGATGATAAAGTGACTTCCATTTTGTGCAAAGCGTTAAACCAAATGGAATATTTGCCACTAGAGAGGTATTTAATTCAAGACCCAAAAGTTGCACAAGGAATAATTAGCGCAATCTCCTCGCTTAACGACCGAGTAACTAACGCCTTATTAGATCCTTTAGCGGTAGATACAACCGTAAAAGTGTTTAAATCCGTGGAGTCTGTTTACAACATTCTCTAGATCTTAGATCTATTCTATCCCTGGTTATCAACTATTTTCTAACACAAGTTATTTTAAAGATAGCTTTCGTCCAAATTTATGACTTTTATAGATATATTAACAAACATGAGCAAACTCCCTTTAAAAAAAACAGAAACTATACAGAATGTTAACACAGCTGACATTGTCCATAGTAGCACTTTTAGCGACGCTGGTTTTCTTAAAGAATATAAAAATTTGTGGCTTGGTCACAATCGTATTATTCCAGAGTATTTTGCAGAGTCGGTATATGCCGATGAATGCTACGGTTCTTTTTTCGATTACTTTTAGAAAAGTTGGTACAAGAGAAAGAGTCTTTTCGACTGTTAAAAGGTTTTAACATATATTTAAAATACGTTGAAGAACAACCTATCCCTACACCTTTAATAATTAGATTAATTAATCCTATGTCTCTTCTTCGTATTATCGTGGAGGAGTTGGAAAAAACCAGTATAGAAGAAGTGGGTTTTGTTATACATCGATGGTGCTTGATACATCCACAATGTTCTAGTTTTAAAACAAATTAGAAAACCTATCCTTAGGGTTATTACAGCAGCATTTGTGGACCACGTGAAGGAAAGTCATTTAGGCTTGAGTCAATCTCTGCTTTTTAGTGACAGAGCTCATTCTGTCAAGGCACGACTTCCACTGAAAAAATATTAATATACAATTTTGGAAGATATTAGGCGTTTTACTTTTTTGTTTTGAGAAATCCAAATTTGTGAATATAATATTACGATCTCCTCGTTGTGTTGAGACTAAATCATCATTAACCACGTTGCTTGTAACCTCATACTACGGGCTTAATATAACTTTTTTTCACAAGAAAGAATATTTACATAAGAATATATAAATAATTTGTGATATAAATTTTCTATGATTAAAAAACATTGTAACTATTAAACAGAGCGATGTTCGTTTATTCGTTCACTGTATCGCTTTTGTTGAAAGTAGAGTGATTTTTTGTCACCAAGATTTCTGTCTTCAGTAGCTCAAAGGCAGAGCGAGTGGCTGTTAACTACTAGGTCGTTGGTTCAAATCCAACCTGAAGAGAAGTAGCAAGAAAATCAAAGTAACATATTTAAATACTGATTTGGAAATAATCGGAATCGAACCGATAACTTTATGCGTGCAAAGCATACACTCTACCAATTGAGTTATACTCCCTTTTCCAAGTTATTGCATAAATAATTTATAACTGTTTACAATAAGTTTTTTATTATTGATTATATCTAAATGCATTGCTGAAATAGAGTTTGTATTTTTTATTATTTTTTTAGTTCTAAATTTTTTTACTTCTATGAAATTTGGAATAGCTAGACTAATGCTAAAATAATAAAAGAGAGATAAAGTCAGTAAAAGTCCGAATACTTGGGCACCTAGTGTTAAAATATCAAATTGTGGAATGCTAAAAAAAAGGCTCGTTTGGTGAAATTGGTAGACACGTCAGACTTAAAATCTGATTTTTTTATAAAAAGTATCGGTTCAAGTCCGATAACGAGTAGTAAATGACTGTAATCGCCAAAATGATGAAATTGGTAGACATACTAGGTTTAGGTTCTAGTTCTTTCTTAAAAGAGTAAGGGTTCAAGTCCCTTTTTTGGTAAATTTTTTAAAATAAATGACTACTATAAACCAACTATGCCGTAGTAAAAGAAAAAAAAAACGAATGCGAAATAAAGTACCCGCGCTGGATAGTTGCCCGCAAAAGAAGGGGGTATGTACTAAAATTTTCTTACGAACGCCGAAAAAACCTAATTCAGCATTAAGAAAATTGGCTAAATTGCGGTTGACTAATAATAAAAAAATAATGGCTTACATTCCGGGCGAAGGTCACAAATTACAAGAATACTCAACAGTTATTATAAGAGGCGGTCGTGTAAAAGACTTGCCTGGTATCAAATATCATTTAGTTCGGGGTAAACTCGACTTTAGTGGATTAAAAGAAAGAAAGACGTCCCGTTCCAAATATGGTACTAAAAAAATAAATAAATAATAAGCCATGGATAAAAAAATAATTAGTCAATTGCTAATAGATGGTAAAAGTCCAATTTCTGAAAAAATTTGATTAAAAAGCCTTAAACTTTTTTATAAATCATTTGTTAAAAGTCATAAAAAAGCTATAAACCGAGCACTTATAAATATAACCCCTTTACTAAAAGTAAAGCAATTAAAGCAAAAAAGAAAGCGTTCGCAATTAAAAGAATTTCCTTATATCGTAAGTGACAAGAGTCGAATTTCATTAGCATTAAAATTTTTTTTAACTAAAACAAGGAATAAAAAAGAAACAAAAATGTATCAAAAACTTGTAAATGAGTTAGTAACCGTAGCCAACAAATCAGGTGTGAGTATTAATAAGAGAAAAAGTCTATATGAATACGCTTTTCTGAAAAAAAAATACTTTTATTATAGATGATTTTAAATACTGTTGATAAAATACGTTTAATAGGACTTGAACCTATAACCTTTGGGACCGAAATCCAACGCTCTATCCAATTGAGCTATAAACGCAAAAAAATGATTCAACAACAAACAATTTTAAAAGTAACAGACAATTCAGGCGCTAAAACCGTAAAGTGCATTAAAGTTTTAAATGGTTTTAAAAGGCGCTTTGCTATCCTTGGTGATACAATTATAGTATCTATACAAAAGTTACGTAACAAAGCCCGAGTAACATCGAAAGTACGGAAAGGTGAAGTCCATAAAGCTATTGTTATTAGAACCAAAAATAAAACAGTGAAAAAAGATGGTAGTCTAATCTTTTTTCAATCAAATGCTGTAAGTTTAATAAACAAACAAGGAAAACCAATTGCATCCCGTATCATAGGCCCTCTACCCAAAACTTTAAAAAAAAGGAAGAAGATCAAGTTTGTAACTCTCTCTTCGGGATTTATTTAAAAACAAATTAATGTCTTTTTTTGAAATTTATAACTTTACAATTATAAAGTATGATTTAGTTAATACATTTACTTATCAGGACCTAACACAAATGCCTAGCTTAAAAAAGATAATTTTAAATTTCGGATATCCAAAATCTAAATTGAAAAATCTTATATCCGGTTTATTGGCTTTGGAGTTTCTCTCATCCAAAAAAGGTAAAATTACAAAATCTAGGCACTTAAATATATTTTTAAAAATTAAAAAAGGGAACCCTGTTGGCTGTAAATTAGTATTAAAAAAAAGCATTATGACTCTTTTTTACTTAAAACTACTGACCTCGATCTTTCCAAAAATCAAACGGCCTCAAAGTCATCAAGTTCACGGGGACTTTAAATGAGGGAAATCAATATCTTTTCAACTTAAAAATCCTTTATTATTTACAGAATTAGAGAACCAATTTCAATTCTTTAAAGACACACCAAAACTTGATATAACACTAACTACGAACGCTAGGTCCCATAAAGAACTCTTGTTTTTACTTAAATCAATTAAATTTTTTCCATAGATTTAATTTAATGTTGCAAATGTAACTCAATTTGGTAGAGTGTAATCTTGCCAAGATTAAAGCTGAGGGTTCAAATCCCTTCTTTTGCTTTTCAAGGATAAGTGGTCGAGTGGTTTAAGGCGTTAGTTTTGAAAACTATTGTATTGAAAAATACCGTGGGTTCGAATCCTACCTTATCCTTCAATCAATCTGTTTTGTTGTTTAAATTAAAAATGATTATATTAATAATTTGTACTGTGCTAAAAATTCTTGCTGTTGTAGTTCCTTTATTAATTTCTGTTGCATACTTTACTATAGCTGAAAGAAAAATTATGGGGATCATACAGAGAAGAAAAGGTCCAAATGTTATTGGTTTTTTAGGGTTACTACAACCATTGGCTGATGGACTAAAATTATTTGTAAAAGAAACTATTTTTCCTAGTAATTCTAATATTAGTATATTTTTAATTGCTCCTATGCTAACGTTTATTTTAAGTTTAATCGGCTGAGCCGTTCTACCCTTATCCAAACAAATCGTATTATCAGATCTAAATGTCGGAGTTTTGTATTTATTGGCAACGTCTTCGTTAAGTGTGTATGGGATAATAATGGCTGGTTGATCTAGTAATTCTAAATACCCATTTTTGGGCGCGTTACGTTCTGCGGCTCAAATGATCTCTTACGAAGTTTCCATCGGATTCATTCTAATCAACGTATGTGTCTGTGCAGGTTCTTTTAATTTAAGTACTATTGTAATGGCTCAAAAAAACATTTGATTTATTGTACCCTTGTTACCTATGTTTATTATATTTTGCGTGTCGATGCTTGCCGAAACAAATCGACACCCTTTTGATTTACCTGAAGCCGAAGCAGAGTTAGTTTCCGGATACAACGTAGAGTATTCAGCAATGACTTTTGCTTTATTTTTTTTAGGAGAGTATGCAAATATGCTTTTAATGAGTGCTTTTGTATCTACATTATTTTTGGGAGGTTGATTGCCTATAATTGACCTATTTCCTCTTGTTTTTCTTCCAGGTAGCGTATGATTTAGCTTAAAAATTGCGCTTGGTGTAATATTTTTTATAGTTACACGAGCAACCTTACCAAGATACAGATACGACCAATTAATGTATATAGGGTGAAAAAGTTTTCTTCCACTATCGTTAAGTTATTTGCTTTTTTCCGTAGGAATTTTGATTAGTTTTAATTGGTTGCCTACCTAAAAAGGTAGCAAGCTTAGTTTTAAAGATCATGTAAAATATAACTAATTCATAAATGAGTATTATGCAAATACTCATTGCTAATTGATATAGAACCTCTGGAGGAGTTACAAATGTCGAAAAAATGAAAAAAAGAAAATAAAAGATCTTTCTAAGTTTTTTGATAATTGATATGTTGGTTCTAAATAGATCTAAGAAAATAAAAAATAACATTGCTGCTTGAAAAATTAAATTGCACAAATAGTATATTGATTTATAAAAAATCAAATATTCATTCAGTTTAACTTCAAAGTGAAACGTTAAGTTTTGGAACGACAAATATTTTTGAAACCTTAAAAAAAAGTCCCAGCTAATCGGGAAGATAAAATTATTTAACATAAAAATATACGTTGTTCAACAAATGAGTGTGGTTACCATAATAATTCTTAAATACGCATATTCGAACTTGTACAATCCCGACGATAAAAAAAGAAAACAATGATATAATAAAAATATCATTGTTATTTGATTAGCTATATAAGATGACAATTGTATGTAGGCCACAAAAACTTCAGCTACGTCAGTTGTCAAAAAGTATAATAAATCAGTTTTAGTGGATTTAAAACTAAATCTCATAAAAATATACAATACAGTTTCTTTAAAATAATAACAATTTATCATCAAAAAGCTTCAAGTAATTAAAGAGAAAGAAAAACGGTATTTGATTTCCAATAAGTATCTATAAATCATAAATTTTCGAGGAGAATAGTTCAGTTGGTAGAGCAGTGGTTTCCAAAACCAAAGGCCAGGGGTTCAAATCCCTTTTTTCCTGACTTTATTTTTTTTTCAAATGTTTATAAATTTTGTTTTTTTTAATTAAATCACGAAAATCCTTTATTATTTTTGAGAAATCGCCAAACAGCAATATCCCAAGAAACAAAACAACAATAAGTTGGCTTATACTTATATTTCTCATAAAATCAAAAATTTGATTTTAACCGTTTAGGCTTATAGTTTAGAGGTAGAAC
>Ga0102912_1000091_pt1 | contig 12268 bp, 17 predicted proteins | sample Colrivmeta1560A3_FD_78499 | JGI IMG/M metagenome (GOLD analysis project Ga0102912, IMG submission 78499) | Estuarine microbial communities from the Columbia River estuary - metaG 1560A-3 | ecosystem: Environmental > Aquatic > Marine > Intertidal zone > Estuary | place: USA: Columbia River...
CTGTAACACAGAAAAACAATTGCCATAGCCATTGTAATGAGCAAAACTCTGTCCGTGCTTAAATATTTCATAGGGCAAATATAAGCCTAATTGTGAAACAAATCAAAGTTATTTTGCACTGCGCTCCTCCCGTTGCCTTGCCGTTTCCTCTTTATGGCATTCCTTGCACAACACTTCAAGCAGGGAAATATCCTCCACAAATAGCCTTTCGCAAAAACCAGGAAGGTCTTCGTATGTTTTTAGGCTTCCTGTAGGAATCTTATGGTTTACTTCCACTTCTTTTCTGTCGTGCAGCCTTTCGCACTCAGCACAGAGATAGAGAACACGTCTGCGTTTGCCAATGTAGTGCGTAACGGATGCCGCCTTTAATGCCATAGCGAAAGGCTTCCACCAACGAGAGAGATTGCGGAGTGCGCTACGTAGCTTTCCTATGTGCTGGCTCTGAGTCTCTGTACGGCCATTTCTTGTCCGCTCAACACGAGGCGTTACGATTCGTTTCGGTTTGACAGGAGCTGTCTTAACGGGTTTTGGTTTTCTCATGCTCAAAAGTTTATTTCATTAGGCAACGGTACGTAAATATTTAATTGCTCAAGCGCAAAGGCCCTGATTTTTTCAATGTATTCATTAAATTCCACATTGTCCAGCTTGGCCGTACTTAACAAGAAAACGTCCACCGATTGCGTAATTTCGTTCTTTTTCTCGTAGGACAGAAACATTCGCCTTAAAACATCGTGCATTTCTTCCTTGGTGTAGCCCGTTTCCATTGCTATGTACGGAATCACAACGGACCAATAGTACCTATTGAAGGCCAATGAGCGATTCTCTCTGTGCTTCTTTACTTGAATGGCATATCCTCCTTTGAGGGTTTTAAGAATCGAGAACAGTTTCTTCTTGTCCTCCTCATTGTCGAAATTGATTAACAGGTCTATCATTTTGCTTTCTTTTTAGTTTTCGTTTCCATTGTCCACGACTCTGTGGGCTTTCTGTAGGCTTCCCCTTCACGCAAATAGAGCGTAATGTAGGAAATGTCGCAGCCGGGAGAGGAACGAATTATTTCTCTCTCCCTGTCCGTTCTTGAGAAATAGCTCTCAATCGCTCTGTAAGCCTCTGTGCTTGCGTTTTGGACTTCTGCTTCGTAAAATTCCTTTGCGTGTCTTACGCTCAATGTTATCGGCCTCATTTGAGAATATTCCCTTAGTATTTGCTTCCAATCTGTAACGTGGACGTTATTCTTGACGGCACGAAGGAGGAAATCACGCTCCTCCATGAATTGCTTGTCCTCCCAATATTCCTGTGGTGGATGGCAAATGTAGGCATAGCAGAACGTATGCAGGATGTCCCACTTGCGTTCTGTGATATTAGAATGGAGGGAGGCTGTCATCAAAAGTATCGAAGTAATTTGGTAAAAGAATTTCTGGTGTCGGCAGATAGTCACTCAGATTGAGCTTTGTAAGAATCCCTTCCATTGGGTCACGGCCTTCAAAGAAAAATCTTCTTCTTCCGTAAGCATATTCAAAATTTACCTCACCCCTTTTTCCTACCTCCCTCCGTTTCACTTTCTTTACATGAAGTTGGCAAGCATTGCTATCAGGGTCGGAATAAAACTCTGGGCGGTGGTACATCAGAATGTTCCACATCTTCGCATTCCACATAGCCCCTCCTGCAAGGTCATAAACATCAGGACATGGGTAGTCGCCCTTACCCTCCTTCCTAAGCCCTCCTTTGGGATGGGCAACAATGAAAAAGAAAATGTTGTTCACGGTGGCGAATCGTGCAAAGTCACCAAGTATGGTGGAAAGATATTGGTCATCCCGGCCTCCTGCCTTACGCAAATCGTTGTCCATTTGATTGAACGGGTCAATCACGCAACCATCCACTTTTTCTTTAATGATGAGTTCAAGGAAACGCTGCTTGATGTAAGCAGGCGTTGGGCTCTCGCTCTCAGGGTAGATGTAAAAGAAATGGTCACTCACCCATCTATAAGCTCTTTCGTAAAGTTGCTTACTTGGCCTTCTTGGATTGCGGGGCGAACAATCGGCCCCTAAAAGAATCTCCACAAGGTCATTGTAAAACATTTCGGCAGGATTGTCTTCAGGAGGAAACATGGCAAACTTCCTTCCATGAAGGGCTGCGTGGCAGAGCAACATATACTTCAGGATGCTTGACTTTCCTTGATTGCCATGCCCTGATAGCAATGTAATCTCTCCCCTTCGCATCTTGAACGCATCGTCAATCAACGGAATCCCTATGCCTTCAATGTGAGGAAACCCCGATTCGTAAAAGGACATTGCCTTATCAAAAACATCTTCGCCATAAATCACGTCCTTTGGCGGAATGCTTTCATCAAACAACTCTTGGGGAGGAGCAACATCAATCTCCAATAGCGTTTTTGTGTCCACCACCTTGCCATCCGTAAACTCTGCCGTTCCGAATTGCTTCCCCCAATAACGATAGGCATTCTTCACCACCGTTTCGCATTCTGTCCGAGAGAAGGAATGGTCATTGGCAAGGAAATGGGCATCACAATAGCTCACCACGTCCTCCATCTCCACCCCGAACCGACAGCAGGCCCCTGCAAAACTTAGCAGGAAGTAATTCCGTTGTCCATCCTGAAAGTACTTTCCGTTGCTGGCACACCATTTCAAGATTTTAGGAATCAAGTCCACTCTCCCCTCGTAAGTGGGAATCACCATCTTATCGTGCTTAACGAAATACGGGAATGGCTTGGCCTCCTGATTACGGTAGAGGTTCGGGTCGTAGCTTTCAAAACATCCTCTTGAAATGTCCTTGTTGCTCACATCTGCCATAGCAAAGTCTCTCGTTACGGCATTGTAGTAATCAAGCAGGGCCTCGTATTGCTCTTTGTACTTTTCAGGACTTGCTATTTTAATCAGAGCTTTCAGTCCTCCTCTTGGGCTCACCCAACAAGCGTAAGTGTATGGCTCGGAAATGATGAGGGTTTGAAGGTCACGAAGGTCTTCGGCTTTCACTCCGTCCCAATCCATAATGGCAAAACCAGAAGGAGATGTAAGTCCTGCAATTGCTCTCTTACTAAACTCACCACTCCAACAAATAAGCGGAAGGCGGTTTAGCTTGAACTCCTTTTGCTGCTCAGGGTCGGAGATGTTTCTCAGGGTCTCAATCAGAGCTTTGCTTGCTCCTGATTTTATTCTATCCAATAGCGCATCTACTTCGATGTGCTTTGGATAATTGACGGATTTGAACGAATCAAAAAAGGTAGCTATCGCTTGCATACTTGTCAGGCTGTGGGATGATGTTGTTTCTTTCGCACCATGCTACATAGTCGGCATAGTTGCTGTGATTGTCTTGGTTTGCCAAAGGAGATTGCGAGGCAGGCACGGCGGGGCGGGGGGCGGCGGATGGATTCTTGGTTACACTCCTGGAATGCCAAGTAGCAAGTCGTCTGTTTAGGTCAAAGAATTTTTCCGACTCAAACCTCATCTTCTTTCCCGTTTCATTAGGCTCGGTCCAATACAAGTAGAAGTTATTAAGCATCTCTCTCCCGTACTTTTCGAGGAACGGCTCAAGACACTTTTTCAACATTCCCATTCTCTCCTCAATCAGTATTTCTTTCCCCGCCTTTTTATTATTTATTTTAGTATTTGGTTTACTATCTGTATGAGAGTTGTCAAATTCATCATTTCCATTTGTCAAATTTGACAAGTCGAGTTGCTGAATTAGAAACGTGGATTCGTCACGGAATGCAAACCAAGAAGTTCTATCGTATGGGTTTTTATTGTACTCTCCTTTTATCAAAACGCCTTGCTCAACGAGTGATTCCAAACATCTTCTTATTTGGCTTGAGGATAAATATGGGAACAACTCTTCAAAAGCCTTTACGGAGTTATAAGTCCAAGTTCTATCATCATATTTATGAGAACCATTGGCTTTATTTTTCCATATCCAAAACTGAAAGTTTTTAATCATAATCGCTTCATGCAGCCCATATCTTTGGGCGTAATGAATGTTAAATGAATGTTCCATATCTGTAATTAACTAATCCTGATGGGTGTTAATACATTGCTCTATGAACTTCTTTATTTCATAATAATCAAGCTCTGCCTCAAAGCACAATGACTTTTTCTGCCAATTCTGAGGGTCATACAAGAAAGCTTCAAAAATAATGTTGTCACTCCCGGAGCGTTTAGAAAAAACGTACTCCATACCCGCAATGTCACTGATTTTACACTGCTGTCTTGAAATTACTTCTGACGTAACCATAAAAAAACAAGCATCCCCGTCTGGTTGAAACTACAAGGTCTGGATTTGCCCAACAGTGAGGCCCCTTGCAATAACGACCAGACGGGGACGTCTGATTTTTTAATGTTTTGTTCAATCTGTTAATTCGGGTTTTCCAGTCCCGTTGCCTTTCGGCTCTGCAAATGTACAAACACTTATTTCACATTACCAAAATTATACTCGGAAAGTTTTTGCAAAAATTCTTTTTGCTGAGGGGTCATTTTTTTGGGCTCAAAACGAGGTTTGTTTGGATAGTCATTATACGATTCAACACCCTCTATAACGTCTAAGCCAGAATCTATATAAGGGGCTGCATCTCCAAGACCTAACAATATTTTTTGTGCTGCCGCCCGTGACGGAAATTTACTTAAAAAATGAAGCCCATACTTAGCCCCAACGCCTAACGGGACCCTATTAAACGGGTCTAAAAGAACATCACCAATTGCACCTGCCGCACTATTTATGTATGGTGTATTTTTTAAACCATATTGCAATGTGCCCGGAGTTTGCTCCAATCTACTAATTAAATCACTATAAGTCTCCCGATTTCGGCCGTCACGTTCAATGTTGCCTCCATCAATGGTGTTAAACATTTTTAATCTTTTTGTAACTGCGTATTTCCAATCAAATGGATTCAGATAGTTAGTTTCATCGTATAAAACTGGTTCTTTTTTTGCAGCAGGGGCCTCTACCACCACTTCTGGAAGCATTTTCCCAGGATATGGAGAAATAATGGGTGCGGGTTTAACACCACCAGTTGCTTGGTCTTGCGTTAATTCTGCTATTGACCTTGGCTTAAAATTTACAATAAAATTATTATCACCTTTAACTTTTTGAGCGTATGGGTCATCTATTTCATTATAAATCCTTGCACTTGGCCGAATAATAATTGGCGGCTTACCCATTTCAACAGATGTTGCATCTGAGGCCGATTGTGTAGTCTTGGAAAGAGCTTTTACAAGCCTTCCTCCTGGACCATTTTGAAAATTGTTAGCCATAACGCAAAATTAAATTATTTTTCCCAATACACCTCCTCTCCCCTCCTGTAATGCTTCATATTCTCCTTTGCCTTGTGATTGACAAAGTGTTTCTCCTTGTACACCACATAGTTATTCGGGAACAGAACGAACTGCCCGCTGTCAAGCTGAATGAGAGAAAGGGGCTTATGTTCCGAGGGGTAACGTGAATAGCCGTCCTTCCAATCAACAATTATTCCTGTGTGCCTCCCGTTAGGGCCGGGGGATAACATCTCCGTTGCCTCAAGGCCCTCAAGGAACGGCATATAAACGGCCTCTATGTCCTCTCCCATCCCGCCCCAAGGCATCAGCATCTCAGGGCCGTAACGGAAATCCTCTGTAACGGACAAAGCGTGTAACGGAAGGCCGCTCCAATGCGCTCCTGATTCAAGGAAAACGTGACAGGAGAGCGTTTGGTACTCCCGGCAATATATGCCGTGCCAAATGGCCTTCGTAACGCCTTGAGGCATTTCGGGGCCAAGGAACGAATTGTTTACGTTCACATAGAAATGGAACGGAAGGGAGGCGTGTTTAGGCATTATTTCTTGCCTGTTGCCTTCTTTTGAGCAGCCGCTACGGGACGTTTCACGGGGGCAACAATTTTTGCAGGCTTCATTTCTTTCTTGGAGGAAAGAGGATTGACAGCATAGCCATCCTTGTCGTAGTTTAAAATCCCGTCCTTTTTTGCCTTATCTCCTTGGCGATGAAAATTATCTCTTGCCTCATCTCTTTTATCGTTAAGATAGCCCACCACGGTTCCGCCTTTTTTTTTCATTCTTTCCACTTCGGCAAGGGTGTATCCCGTTCTATTGGAAAGGTAGTCTCTTCTTTCTTTTTTTGCCTCATGCCATTTTTTAGCAAAATATCCCGAACTGTCAGCGGAAGCTCCTGGCCGGATAGGAGCATCTACATCTTTTATCCCTCTTTTCTTTAAAACATCTAAAGAAGGAATGGACCATCCATGAATCCTTTTCCTATTTTTTTCGTTATTATCGTCTGCCATGTCTGTATTGTTTAACGTTTAAATGCAAAATTACACATTTGGGCATTATTGAAAAATATTCCACCATCCACCACGGCCTGCTTCTCCGGGCTGATTTGTGGGCCTGTTGTTGCTTGTTCCAAACGAAACACGAGGGCCACGACTTTGCTTAGGAACTCTCTGAGGTGGTCTTTGAACGGGCTGAATCACTTCTGCTGGCTTGCCAAGAAGCCTTGTGGAATACCCCGGAACGCTCACTAAGTCAGGCCCTCCCCCCGTTTGTCTGTATTGATAGACAGTGTCGGGCTGAATTCTTGGGTCGAACAGGCTCATAGGAATGTCAGGATTGATGACACGGTTCTCCACCTCCCTCTGCTCGTAACGTGTCGGGCCGAGGTCTCTGAAGTATTCATTTGTAGGGAACAAGGCTTGTTGAGCCACGCCCCCTTTGTCAATAACGGCTTGCTTCTGTTTCCTTGCCTCACGGTCCCGTTGTGCCTCCAGAGCGTTCGCTTGCTTTTCGGAAAGCTGGCTAACAGGCATACTTTTCTTTCGTGATGCCCTTGTGTCGGCAACGTACATTGGCTTGCCCTTCACCTTTTGGTTTTCAATAGCCCTCCTCACAGCCTCGCTTTGGGTTACAACGTCAATTGTGTCCTGCCTTGTAGGAGCAGGAAGGCCCGAAATGGGTTTCATTCTGACGGGCTTTTTGTCGTCTTCGTCTTCTGTAAATAAATATGCCATGTTTTTATGCTGTGTATTGTGTAACTGAGGGTTGATTATTTGCCTTCGCAATATACTTCATCATTTCGTTGATTTGGTCATCAGAAAGGCCGAGGTCTCTTGATAGTTGTTCGTATTCATCTATCATGTCGTTCTCTTTGAAATAATTCTGTATCTGTGTTTTGTACTTCTTAATGTCAAAATCCTCACTCATATTGTGACCAAATTTTTCTGCGGCAAGCCTGCGAAGTCCTATCATCCTTGTAGACACCTCGGCAGGATTGTCTTCTAAACTTTTCATTATATGAGGTCTTTGGATTTCATCCCATTCTTTTGGAGGATATGGGTATCCGTGCTTGTCGGGGTCGTATGATTTGCCGTATTTTTTCTGCAAGGCATTCCATTCGTTCTGAAGTCTTTCCTGCGTCTCTGCCACCATCCTTGCTTTCTCAGGGCCTATTCTTTTTCCAGCAAGCTCTTCCACTTTTCTGCGATAGTTCTTGCCCATTCGCATAAAATTTACCTCATCCAACAACTCAGAAACAGCGGCTCTTTGGTCGGCTTCAGGAGACCAAGCGTGTTCCTCAAGAGCTTTAAAAATATGCGTTCTTGGGACGTTTTTTGATGTAAAATTCTCTCCACCAGGATATCCACGATTGCTTGAATGTCCAAGTTCGTGACCCACCACCTGACCATAGGCAAGTGGATTGGATAGAATGTCTTTGGAAAACTCGTCTTCTGACATAACAATGTGAGGGGCTCCAAGCTTATAAGCAGGGTCTTTTCTTCCTTGTGGGAATAATTTTGTTGGAAGAGGAAATATCGCTTTTGAAGGACGAAAATACTCTCCGTGAAAACGCTTATTAATATTCTCAAATTTGCCTCGTGAAATAGGGATGGTGGAAACATCCTTCATTCTTGTGGCATATTCATTTTCAAGGTCTTGAACATTTCTTGGGTCGTTAGAATTGAAGGAATCAACAAACATCTCTTTTTTGAGACGCTCCTTGTATGAGGGATGCCTCATGTATTCAAGCATCTTCTCCCGTTCGCTCTGAGCAATGGCTATTTTCTCGTTCTCAGAAAGGGGCTGCTTCTTTTTTGGCTCCTCCCCTTCCCCGTTTCCGGGACGCATAAACCCAAAGTCTGTATACTCTGCCATTTTACAAAATTAGACAATTTTATTTTACACAATGCGGCCATTCTTTATTCTCTTGTTATGAACGTATGCTTGTCCGTCCTCAGAAAGCTCTATAAGAGCCACTCCGTGATTCCAGGAGTTAATGGGCATATACAAAGGCGTGAGTTCGCAGAGGCATCCTGTGGAATACGTTGTAATCATCTGTCCGTTGATGTCCTGCTCAACGTGAGAACTTGACCTGTGGTGATGGCCACATATAGCGTTCGCCTTAGCCCTCATGTAAAGCCCCCTTGCTATGTTTACAGGAGAGCTTATCCCCGAAGGAAACTCATGACCATGCGTTATGTTCAAATCCCCCGCCTTAATTATTCTCTTATCCCCCACGAAGGCCAAGGGAAACTCAGGCCCAATACGTTTTTTTACAATATTTTCAAGTGTTATCTCTTTTAGCTCTTCTAAATCTTGCAATCCTGACATTTCCCCCATTTTTTGCCATAAAAAATGTTCAAATCTTTCATCATGGTTTCCAAGTTTAAACACGAGGCCGTTTTTCGGCTTTAACGCAACGTAAATGGCCTTCAGAAGCTCTATGCCTGTCCGTATTTCCTCGGCAGGGGAACGCTTGTCAGGGTCTTTTAGGAAGCGTGAAAGGCCATAGAAGTCAAAGAAGTCTCCTCCTATCACTATCATTGTCGGTTCTTGCTGTTTAAGCCACTCCAGGGCCGCTGTGAGAGCCTCTATGCTGTGATAGGGGCAATGTATATCAAAAAGGGCCGCAATTCGCTGTGGCCCTTCTATGACGTGTGGAACGTATTCCTTCTCCTCACTCGGAGGGAGGCCGTAGGGATTAAGGGAACGAGGCGTTTGGCTGAAATACTTCGACTCCTTGATTGTTTTAATGTCTTTCCCCCCTGAAGACTTCCCTTCAATATACCTCAGCCTCTCTCTTGCGTCTTCTACGTTTGTAAACAGAAGGGGATGGGCCTCGTACATCATCCTTGCCAGCTTCTTTGTAGGCATTTCCATTCCGTATTTGTCACGAAAGGAACGGGCTATTTCGGCTTTTTTCATTCACAATGTGTTGAGGCACAAAAATAAACATAAATAAATGAAAAAAGGGCTTCCGCCCCTTTTCAATTGTTTTTCACTAAAAACCTATTATGTGAATAAATTCCAAAAGAATGTTTGATTTGTGGTGAGTCCATCAACAGATGTTGCGTTCACTTGAAAAATAAATAATCCTGTGGTGCTTCCTATTGTCCATGTAAATGGGGCTGAAAGTGAATTGGGAGCGTTAGGGCCAGTTCCTAAACTTAGGGAAGTGCCGGGGACTGATTGTATGATGTCAAGTGACCATGAAGCAGGAACTATATTAACTCCTGTGTTATCAAGTGCTTGGTTATAAGATAAAAAAGAATTAGAATACATCCCACTGTCAGACGAATTTGTTTGCATATTCCAAGAGTGACCAAGTGATACATTAGCATTTACATAAATATTTGGAGCATACGACTGAATTCCCACCGGATTTGCGCCAGCCGCCGTAGCAATACTTCCTGATGAGCTGAATGTACTAAATGGTTGGTAAACTCCGTCCTCAAGAGCGTTAAATGTTGTTACAGGAACGCCTCCATTTTGTGTTGTTTGCCTAAAACTAAGCCAATCAATCAATTCCGTATTAAACACTTTAAAATATCTACTATTGGGCGTGTAAGGCTCAAAAGCACCAGGAGACACATATGAAGCATCATAAGAGACATTAGATGTTAAAATATTTAAAAGCATAGCTGTAATTGTTTTTGCAAATATAAATAAAAATAAAAATATACTTTATAAAAAAAAGGAAGCCATTGGCCTCCCTGTTTCGTTTCTACATTAAAAGCAAAATGGAATCAAATTTAATAAGGCAAATGTAAAGGAATTTTTGTCATTTCTTCCCCTCCTCCATTCCGAGGAAGGAAACGACAATGGCCCAGAAGGCTGCCAATATCAAAGCCGTCTTTTTCCAAAAGGAATGTCCCTTTTGCTCCTGCTCTGTCTTTTGCTCAAGCTCTTCTATGCGTTCTTGCTGCCTTCTGTTTCTCTCCTCTAAGGCCCATTTCCTCCTCAACAGCTCTGTCTGTTGCTGTTCAAGGAAGACAATTTCGTTTTCAAGCTGTTTGAGAGCCCTTTCTGTTCTGTTTCCGTTCCTCATTTTCTATTAGCCTGTCTAAATACCATTGGGCCTTGCGTAAATCCTCTATGCCGTTCTTCTTCTTGTAACGCAGGAGGTACTTTAGGACGTTCCCGTCACAGAAGCCCATACCATAAGCCTCTATAACGTTAATGGCCTCGTAAACGTTCCCCTTCCCTCCGTAATGTTCAGGGCCATTCACGGCCTCTTTACGCTCCTCTGAGGGCAGGCTGTTTAAATAGCTTGAAATAATGTCCCCCATGCCTACAATTCCCCGTCCCCTGTGTTGTCAATTTCTTCGTCCTGAAGGAAGGGAAGGAAATGTTCGCATTCCCCCTCGTCATTGGGCTCAAAATCACACACTTCATCCGTTGCGTCATGGAGCTCACTCTTGAAGAGAAAATAACGGAGGCATTTAAGCCTCATGTAGCATTCCTTGTTGGAACATAAAGCGTATTGCATTGCCATAATGGGGGCGAAGATACGAACTAAAAAGGCAAATTTTCGCTATCTGCTGTGTCTCTGCCTTCCATTTCTCTTGCGTAAATGTACTCACTGCTTTGCATAGGCCATTTTCTCACCCTACTCCCTCGGAAGAAATAAATAGCGTTCAGCCAATACACCCCACGAACATTTGTTTTAGCTATAATCCCCATATCAACAAGGCCCTTTATTGCCTTTATGACAACAGGCAAACTTGTAAGGCCAATTTCTTTCATGTAACGCTCTCTGTTTATAACAACAACATCCTCGCCACTCCTCACCTTCCCCATCAGCCACAGAAGCATTTCTTTACTCCGCAACGGAAGAGCGTTCCTGTCATCATTAAGCACATCGTTTACATAGAAACGACAAGAAGCGGCTACGTCTATTTTTATCTCTCCACGTTCTTTGCTTAAATAAATAAACTCATATTTTGACACAAAGGGACTCTCCCCACGAACATCCTTTTTACCCAGTTTCTTTCTCATAATGCAAATATATATACATTAATTTACTTACAAACACACAACAGGAACGAAATTGTAAACAAATGTTTATTTAGGAAATGAAAGAAATTGTCTTGTATCACTCAATAGGCCAATCACTTACGAACAAAAAATTGTTCCACTGAATGCACCATAATAATATACAGGAACGAAAAGGGAACGACAGCAGGAACACAAGGAGGCCCCCAGGAAGGACAAGAGGAACAAAGGAACGGAATGGAAGGAATAGCCCCCCCCCTGTAACGTGAAGGAATGTACAAAGTGACGAAGGGGCGTCCCCCCGTAGGCCATACGAATGAACAAAGTGACGGGTATCCCCCACCCCTCCCCCCTCGTCCCGTGTCGCCCCAAATCGTTTCAGCCTATCCCCGTGCCCCTGTTTCGTTCCTGTGCTGCCCTGCTGTCCTGTCCTGTGCTGTCCTGCCATTGTCAGAACGGAAACGGAACGCAAACGGAAAGGAAGCGCAAAGGAACGGACGGCCGAAGGCCGAAGGCAAAGGGAACGAAGGGAACGGAACGAAGGAAGGAACGGAACGCACAGCCAAGGAAGGAACGGAACACGGGAACGCACAGGAACCAACGGCCAACGGCCGGACGCAAACCGGAAACCAAGGGGAAAAGAAGGGAACGGCCTTCCTTCATTCCTTCCTTCCCTTTCCCGCTTTCCTTCCTTTTCCGTCCTTTTCGTGTATCCGTGCGCACGAAAGGAAAAAATATTTTCGTATCAAAAAAGCCTTTTTTCGCTTCCTTTAGGCCTTTTTATTTCCGTTCCTATAAATTAGGAAAAATTAATTTGTGAAATAAATATCCATTCCCCTACCTTTGTCAAAACAAAAACGAAATAAAAATCTATGAAAAACCTACTTTCAAAAGGAACGGCCAATGCCAAAACGGCAAAGAATGCCATTGAAACTTATATTCTGTACCTGATGCCACATAAGCGCAACAGCTACGGGAAAAACCTTTGTTCCAATGCTTCAAAAG
>Ga0102912_1000092_pt1 | contig 12250 bp, 6 predicted proteins | sample Colrivmeta1560A3_FD_78499 | JGI IMG/M metagenome (GOLD analysis project Ga0102912, IMG submission 78499) | Estuarine microbial communities from the Columbia River estuary - metaG 1560A-3 | ecosystem: Environmental > Aquatic > Marine > Intertidal zone > Estuary | place: USA: Columbia River Estuary...
TCATAATTGATTAATTAATTTAATTTTAACTATTATTTTTTTCTAGCTTATTCTATAAATTTATTTTCTGATTGATTTCTTCTTTCCTATTAAATTTAAATTATTCAAACCAAATAATTTTTAAATATAACTGTTATAGCTTCTAATTTTTTCATTTTTTCCTCTTTAGATAACTTTGATAAAAAAGAACTTCCTTTCATCTCATTAAATGTGAAATCCTTTAATATATTATATCTATCATTGATATCTTCAATATTCTATTATAAATAATAAACATTTTAATACATTAATAGCTTAAGATCGATGACTAAAGAAGGATTTATCTTTATTCTAATAAACTAATTTATTTTACGCATTCTCGTTTTTATTTTATTATCTGATTAACTATAGTCTACCATCCAATATTAATTTTTTCAATTTTTATCGTTTAAATTCATGCGTTTCTTCAAGCAATTAAAAATATTCACCATGATTCTTAGAAAAAGCTAAAGGTATTTTACATTTCTATACCGATAAAATTCTCTTTTTTAACAGATCTTTTTGTAGGATTCCTAAATCCTTACATATCGCCTAACTTCTAGGACTATTTTTATAATATATTTAATTTTAATTTTAAGAAAAAATAAAATATATAATACACCTAGTCAAAAAATCATTTCCCTTCCATTCCATTGATTCATCATAATTCAAAATAGAAACTAATTAATTTTTAGAATTATTATCTAACTAATCCATCAGCGATCCAAAAATAAATAAAAATTAAATTTAAAATATAGTAAATAAAATAATAATATTATTTGAAAAAATAATAATATTATTTATTAAAAATTAAACACATATAAAACTAAAAAAAAAATAAAAAATATCATTCTTCTTTTTATTATCACAATATAAAAGTAGAGCCTTTACTCTATGGATTCAACATTTCTTAAGCTTTAATAGTACCAACAATTTATTCCAATTGATAAACATCATATTTACAATAAAGTGTTAATATTTTATTATGGGCTGATGGATAAAATCTAATTACCATTCAAAAATAATTAAAAATATAAATTACTTTTTTGTTGTTTCATCATATATTGTTTCAACTAAACTTTTATAAATATTCGCATGATGGGGCAATTAAAAAAATATTAAATGCCTCATTTTTCTAATTTAACATATATCAAAATAATGAGCTCTTTCAGTTATTAATAAAAATGGTATCTTTCCTTAGTTGAATTTAGAAATTAAACTTTAAACTTACGGTCTGTGTATGATTTTAATTTTTTTATATTTATTTATTTATTTTTATATATATACTTAGGCGTATATTCTGAAACACATTTCATGTTACTGTTTATTTTCTTAAAATAATTTTTCAATTTAATGAAATCAAAATAAGATTGTACGAATATAACAGTTTTTTAATAATTATCTACCTAAATAAAGTATTTGTTTTAATTTTATTTTTAATTTATGAATAAAAATAATCTTTATATTAAGTACCTCTTTGCCCTCTATATTTGTCCATAATTTTTTGAATAGGTTCAATCTATTTATTAAGCTATCTTATGGATTCATTACATCAAAATTAATAAATTCCTATTAAAAATTATTAATGTATTATTAATCGAAGATTTATTAATAATAAATTCTATTTTCAATTCTTCCCTAATAGTTTGAAAAATAATTTAATCTCAAATGATTTAACTCAGTAAAATTATGTTCAGAATAGACAATATTTTATCTATAAAATTTACCACCCTTTTACCAAAAATATGATCTTATTTCATCTAAATTCGAGGTCACAAATTTATGATCCGGAATTTAATTAATCTAAGTGAGCACTGATTCTAAATGCTACCAATTTTACATAGATATCGCTGAAGCACGATCTATCACAACAATTTCAATAGAACTCAAAAAATGATATTCCCTGATAAAAAAAAAAAAAATTTAAAAATTATTTAATATGAATTAAAAAAAATAACCTTATCTAATCAGCCTCTATACCAACAATAAGTCTTAGACCAAGTGGAGAAGCAATTATTATATCAGCCTTATCAAAATGCGAAAATAATTTTAAAGTGCCTTTTGCAGAGAAGGACAATCCTATTCTAAAATCATCCTCCATATTTCTTTCCTCATCCTCAAATTCTGTTTAATATCTCTCATAAAATAGTACTTTGCTAACATTTTCTATATATATATTTATATTAATATTCGTGTAAATTGAATACTATCTGTATGTATGTCAATGAGAGAGTTTATTATAGTAACTGCATCACCTTTGAATGGACACAATATTAAAATTTTGCATCTAGTAAAGCCTTTTGAAGGAATTTTAGTTTCATCGATCTATTGATTGATTTATTGTATTTATTAATTGTTGGATTGGTCTGTTTTTAAATGATTCAGGATATGTTTAATGTAAATTTCCCTAAATTTAGAGTTTTGTTCCTCTTCTGGATCAATAAATTGTATATCATAATAATTCTATATTATTCCTTAAATTAATAGATCTCGATTCAATTATTATTAATTAATAGAATTGGATAATAATAAGTTTCTCCCATCGAATTAATTTTAAACTAATTATTCTATAAAATAATCCTCTTCTTAAATTCCTTCAATTTAAACCTATCTTTTTTTTTTTTATTCTGAGACTATACATAAATCTTCTATTTTTAATCCATTATTTAATGTATCTATTAAATTTTACTCCTATTATTATTTTTCACCCTAATACTTATCCTCAATAAATATATTTCTAATCTATTTTTCAAATTTATTATCATCCTATAGCAATTTTTCTTACTATTGTAATAATTGATTTTTTAACTTATTAAAATCTTTAGCGAAATAATTTCTTTGGATAGTCTTCAAATCTAAATCCATAAATTTTATCGAAATCTTTTCAGTATTAATTGATTTATTTTTCTCATAATATTATTTTCTCGCTTAAGTACATTTAATTATGGAGCAATTATTATTTAATTCATCATCTGATTTCAATTAATTTTTACTTTCATCATAAATAAACTAATCCATAAATCTATCATAATGACTTTTATTATTCTCATCGATATCTTCTTTGAATGTAATTAGATGATTATTTTTATGATATTTTTCTAAAAAATCGTCACCGTCTTATAATGGTTCCATAATTCTTTGTTTTTAATTATTGATGAGTTAATTATTGATTTATATTTATATATTTACCTATTTTCCTCCATATTATCTTCAACCAATTCTTATTATTTTTATCTCTTCTTCTATATCTTCTTTAAAATAGGATCTGGATTTATCACTTTCTTGTTTCTTCTTTTTCTACCCATACTTAAAATTTTAATTTATGTTTGAATATAAAATAAAAATTATTAAATTTGATATATATTTATATATAAAAATTTTTTGTTTTTATATAAAGTTTTTAATCATTAAAATTAATCTAAACCATATATGCCAAATATATGTAAATCAGATCGAACAATGAAAAATAAATTCAAAATATCCTTAGGAATTTATTTATCATCTCTCAATTTAAATAATAATTTCTAAAACTTTATGCCCTTTAATTAGTTTAGTTTTAAATTCAATATGGATAAAATATTTTCATAATCATATAATTCTTAAAACGATACTATACACCAAGAATCAATGTTTTTATTTAAAATCAATTCCCTTAGACCTATACCTTCACTTGTCATCCAATTCGGTATTAATTGACCAACAAACTCTTTATTTGAACTAAACTACTAATCAATAAAATGGCTCTAAATATATTAAAATAATATTTCCTCCTTAGGAAATATTAGTGGTAGTAAACCTGGTTAGGTAGAATTTAATTTTATTAAGTTTTATTGAGCCAATCTATCAAATAATTCTAGATCTAATAACATAGAGCCATATTTAATTCCTTATTTATAAAAATTCTGAAATTTCAATGGTTATAATACGGAATCAATTTTATTCATGAATCCTAGAAATCAATACATATTTATAATTATATAAAAATTTACCTTAATAAAATTATAAATATTTATAGTCGTAACCGATCGCACTCGCAATATCAAGACTCATTTAATAATATTAAAGTGCAACTTTCATATTTTCATGTGCTATTTTTTTTCTTTCAGATTAATATGAACTAAGTAACTAAACTTATAGATTGCTATCATACTAGCATTCATGTAAATGTTTAATTTTATGTGCTAAATTATGTGCATCTTAAATACCAGTATTCATCCCAAAACCTTATGAAATATATTTAATATATATATATATATATATATTTATATTTATAAATTTTTTTATTTAAAACCTCCAGCTGGTGGTAGAGAGTGGGCTGAATCACCAACCAATATAATTTATTCTTTGAAGTAATCATTTGCAATAACAGCACCCATTTTCCATATACCAAAAGATTTTATTTAAATATCATTTATAATATCATTCGATTCCATCATAGCGTGAATCATGTTGATTATTTATTTATCATTGATTTTAGAAAATTCTTCCTATGAATATTTTGACATCAATAAATCAAGTGGAATTTATAATGCAAAAGTTCCTGTTTTTATTTCATGTGCGATAAGTACTGCAACAATATCGCTATTATATATAAATGTAAGCATAGATTAATTTTTTGATATTCTATCCATAAGCTATTTGGATTCGAAATGTACATTCAAAAAATATTAGATATTTTTTTATCCAATCATCTAAATTCCCAATTTATTCCTAATTAATCCATTATACCCATCACAGGCATATATATATTCTGATTGGATCATTTCTTTTTTACCATTTTGATTTTTTATTTCAATATTATAAAAATTATTTTGATCTTTTACAAAATCTATAACCTCATGACCTAATAAAATATTCTAACAAAAATTTTTAATTTAGTTTTATAATAAAAAAAAAATAAAGAAATTATTACCTATATATTTTGCTGATTATTATTATTTACAAGATTCCTAAATAATATTTAAACGAGTTGATTTTAAGGTAAGTGAGTAGGCTTTTAAAATGAATATTATATTAGCGAATTAAATTTTTGCTCGACTGATGGGTGAAATTAATTAGTTGAAAAAATAGGCTTTAATCCTATTTTTCTTAAATAGGTATAGTTTTTAAAATTCTCAATATCATCCAACTATTGATTTATATCATCATTTAAATGTTTTATTTCTGAGAATATCTTTTAAATTTTATTTTTTATTTTTTTTATATAAATTTTTAAGATATTTTACTCTTTACCTCACGACTTCTCATATTAATATAATGGGCGCTTGGATGTGAGCTCAAGGGGTTTCGCTTTTCCAATAAAACAAAAGGAATCCGGAATTTTTAAAAAAGAAGCGCTAGAGTTAATCCTACTCTATTTTTTGATTTTTGATATATAGAAATAAATAATACGGTCCTCCACCAACAATGCAATGCTTGTACATAAAATTATATATTAAGATTAAATATTAGTGTTAACAAATTTTTTTAAATTATTATTATAAGAAATAATATATATTATTATATCTTAATACTTATACATAAATGTATTTAATATTTTTATTTTTTTTAACCAATTTTTTATAATTTTGTTTTCATGAAACTACAATTTTATTACTAATTTATTTATAATGGTTTGAACATCTTGTATTTAGAGGCCACTCTACTTAATCGATACTATGAACAGCTTAATATGGATTTTTAAGAAATTACTCAACAGCCTTGTATATTGTAAATCCAGAATTTTCTGGAATAGTCCAATCAAGTGAGTCCATCTTGTCATCAAAGCAATGAGTGACGCATGAAATTAAAAAAGCTGAAAAATTAGAGTTTTTATTTAATTCTCGTTGTATTAGATAGTTCTAGTATTGTCGAAATATTTAAGTATATTTTAATTCATCTTGATTGCATTCATCAAGGGTATCATTATCAACACATTCTAATCCTACTGTTTCATATAGATTACTGCTATCATATTGTGAATTTAGTATCAAAAGTGGAACCTTAACATACTGAACAAAATTTTCGGTAAATAGGCATTGATCTTATTCATTTGGGTATTAATTTAGGCAATCTTTAAGCATGGGTGATACTTCTTTATTAACTATTTCATGAAAAATTTTATTTGTTTCATAATAGTATCGATCGTGTGTTTTATAATTATAGTAATCAACAAAAAATCCACTATCAGGTATTCCTAAGATTTATATATTTGAATTAATTTAATGAAATAATTCTTGGATATAATTAATGAAGGTATATGTAGCATATCCACCTGTAGAGCCACCAGTTATAACCACCCGTTCTATTTAGGTAAGATCAATTTATTCTATTACATAATTTAAACCAGTAAATACATTCTAACGTCCTCTAATATATAATTATCTTCCTTTATGAAGTATGGGTTTAGTTACATTTCCTTAGTGAAATGATCCATCACAATATGGAAAATCAAATTTATTCCAATTATAAAAATTAGGGTTTATTTATTCTTAATCATTCAAAAATCCTGATTAAAATGATGTTTATTGATTCCAATTTTTAGATGATCCCAATTCATCCTTTGATCTTTAATAACAATCTTCATAGAATTGGGCATGTGTTCTACCTTCACATAAACCACCCCCCCAAAAATTAATAATGATATTTCTTTATCCTTCATTGAATCCATTAGATTTGTACACACCATATTTTGATCCATCTAAGCATCTTGCACCTGTTCCAACATTAAATAGAAAAAGATCAAAATCAGCAGACTAAACTTAACATTGTAAAATCATAAATACCAATATGAAAATTTAGACCTTCATCAAAGTAAAAAAAAATAAATATAAAAATTTCTTATTAAAAATTCAATTTAAAATTTATGTCAAAAGTATTAAAGTATTGGGCAATGGTAAAAAAAAGAAAAAAATTATTTAAGAAAATTTCAACAATTAAAATAAAAAGATATGAATAACATACATGTTCTTATCAAAATTTATCTCTTACAAATGGATTGTATGAAATGTTTTCCCAAATAATTATACAAAAATAAATAAAGATAAAAAACTTTATAATATAATATTTCATCTCTTTTTAAAACCAAATTTTTTTCTCTCATAAAATAAATCTGTTTTTGCGCTACCTAAATTAACTATTTTTGGGCATCCATCCCTATCCTTCTCCTACTATACACATTCTTTACAATAATATGCATCTTATTTTTATTAAAATTTTAAAATATATATATATAAATATATACCGCTTACACCAATACCACCGCAAATAACGCATCTGCCCTGAAAACTTCCATAATTGCATTCATCACAAATTTTAACTAATGTATGGGGTCTAACATACGAATCACAAATAACACATTTATCATCACATTTTTCACAAAGTCTCCCGATAGCCATACCGGGCTATTTTCTGCACATAATCAAATCGGGGTGGTGTTTGGCCATTTTTTTTTAAATTTTCCAATAAAAATGAAAAAATAAAAAAATAAATTATAAAAAATACTTTTGAAATATGTTTAAAATAAAATTCAATCGTCATTTTAAAATAGAAGAGAAAATTTTTCTTTTATTTGGGAGGAAAAAAATTTTTTTTAATTCAAATAAAAAAAAAAATATGAATTTAATTTTTTAATTGAAAGTAAATAAAAACTCACACACACAAACACTCAATAATATCATCTATTTATTATATCATAAAATCTTTATATGGTATCTGTATTGACCTCCAAACCAACATTTTTTTCAAAATGTATTGCTTTCTCCTTGGCTCTTTCTATTACGGATTAAGGAATTCCTGTAACTCTTGCTACATTTATACCAAAAGAAGCAGGACATGGTCCAGGTTTTAATTTATACAAAAAAACAACCTTTTCATTTTTTTCTTCTACAAAACATGCCTTTTTAAATTTAGAAAAAAATATAAATATATAAAAATAAACAAAAATGAAAATTAACCATATGATAATTTATTATTCCTTTTATTTTATATGCTTCTTCTACGAGTGTTTAAAAATGAGTTGAAAAAAAAACCAAGCAATTAATATTTAATACCATATATTTCATTACTGAATATGCTATAGCAACACCATCATATGTTGATGTACCGCGACCTAGTTCATCTGTGATGAATAATGAATTTTATGTTGCATTATTTAGAGCAGTTAAAGTTTCTTCTAATTCAATGTAAAATGTTGATTTACCTTCCATGAGTAGATCTTTAGCCCCTAATCTGGTAAATATACGATCTATTAGAGATAGCTCCATATATTATGCTGGAACATATGCTCCCAATTAAGCTAATATAACTAGAATGCATATCATACGTAGTGTAGTTGATTTACCTCCCATATTAGGTCCAGTGAGTAGTAATAAATTAAATTAATCACCTATATTTACTGTATTAGGAATAAAATTAACCCCTGCCATAATCAAGCAAGGATGTCGTCCATCAATTATTTAAAGATGCTTTTTACCCACTACAAACTTAGGCCTACACATTATACCATCCGAATGCTCGCTCCATGTACTCAATGAACAAAGCGCATCTAATTCATTAATAATATCTATAAATCTATCCCATACTCTATAATTTTAATGAAAATGCTTAAAAATATGCTATAAAAATAGGGATAGCTAACTTTTATGATTCTCCTCTGCCTATTCTAATTCAAATACCATATCCTTTATCATCCTAGTATGAAATCGCTGATATCCCTACCGAGAAGAAGTAAATTCAAAATCATCAGGCTTGGATTTTTAAACAAGTGATACTTATAATTCTAGTTCATAACGATATCTTAATTATATATATATATATATATTTAATATATAATAATATTACTTAGCATGGGTATATATAATTGATTTATCATTAAATCTTTTTCTAATCTGCTCAAGGTATTAATTTAATTACTATTTCTTTTCTTAGACTTAGTTTTCTGCATTATCGTAATCGTCAAGTATACCCTAAACTGGCTAAGGAATATCATTCTTCCACTATATATAACTCTCAAAATCATCCAAATGTTCTATAATATTTGGTAATAAACCCTCTTAATTATTATTATTATTAACATTATCATCATATTAATATATGTGCCCTTACTCATTTTCAGATAAATTCTATTCCCTTTACACTAATCTTCTTAATCTCTTACTTTTTAAATTTTATCCCAAGCTTGTGAATATTTAAACTTAATTATCTAATTATCTAAATGCATCACATAGCTTTTTAAATTCCCTCAAACGAATGCTAGAAATATCTTCATAAAATACTGCCTTTGAATGAGTTTTTACAGAATAGGAATATGTTCTAGCACACAATCGTTCTAGATCAGGTAATGATTAAATATTTTTTCTAAATTAATCCTATACATATATATAAATATATATATATAAGTACCCTTTATAATTTATGTTTAATTAAATCTTCTATAGCATCCTAACGTTCAGTAATTTTATCTAAGTTATACAGTGGTGCACATATCCATTTTTTTAAGAGCCTCCTTCCACCACTTGTAACTGTACGATCTATACATCCGAATAATGAATAATCCTATTTGTTATCACCCTAATTACCAGAGTTAAATATTTCTAGGTTGAATAAGGATTAGCTATCCAATATCATATAATTTTATTTAGCTGTTTCTGGATCATAAATTTGATATCTTGCACTCTCCAGAACTTTTTACTTAATCATTATAGTATCAAGATAAGAAAATAGACCCTAAAGGGCATCCAAAACTACCCCTTTTGATGAAAAATGAAGTATACTACTAGGTACTTTATCATCAAAAAGATGTAAAGCTTTTCTTCCGTCCCAATTATCATTTTTCTTCCTGAGGTGCGATAATTGTGTTTGTATAACCTATGATGCTAATATTTTAATGATAGGATCATAAGCCCTTATATTATTAGGATCAATAACAACTTCTAATGGTTTACACTGAGAAATATAATATACATATATATTATGATAAAATTTAATTTACTTAAAGAATAAGAGTTTTTAAAGTTTAATATGATTTATCATGATTATTTATTTCAGCTAGGGATATTCTATTGGTTTAACTTTCTAATATTATAACACCGTATACCTCTTAATCATAAGAAATAATTTCTTTCTTAATACACATTAAAATTCTTTCATCTTAAATACACTTAACATCACCCTAGTCATCTTTCTATATAGTTCCTTTTGTCATTACCTAAGCAAGTTCTCTTGTAACCGCTTTAGCTGTAGGTCCAACACCTGATTTTTTATTTTCTGTTATTCTTTTTTGCATTTGATCTGGAGTTTCTGTTTATTCTACAACTGCTACCTTATAACCCCTTTCAACTAGTATCTATGAAAATTTTGATAGAGCTTTTTCGGGAAATCCTGTATGCCTTTTAAATTTTATTTAATACAACCAAAATTATACAGTATAATTTATAAATATAATTAAATATTATTACATTTTTCTTCCCATCCAATTCAAATCCAACTCCTTATGACCAACCAATGCATCCTCATAAAATAACTCATAAAATTTTCCCAATTTGAAAAAAATTATTTTTTCAAAATTATCACTCTTAATACTCCAATATTATTACATAGTATTAGTTAATAATTTGAAATCCGATGGTGGAATATAAAGACTAGTTGGATCACCATTCTCTGTACTATGTAAATTTTTTTACTTATCCCTTGAATATCCTTATCGAGCCCATAATGGAGTTGAATCATCAAATTCTTAAAGATTAACTTATATATGTATATATATAATTAAGAAATAAAAAAAACCCTCGCCCTCTTTCTTCTCTTATATTATACTAGTATTATCTCTTTCTGTTGTTTCAGACTTTACCTTTCTATTATTTATAGGTTATTATTTCTTATAATTATCACCATTAGATTATATTTTATTTTCACTCTTTTTATGTGAAAATTATGAGGTATCTAGTTGAATTTATAATTTTTCAATTTACTCCCCTTCTGATTCCGAATCAATTTATTTTATGAGCCGTTTCTTCTTACCTGTTGTTTATTATTCTTTTAATTAAAATTAATTTTATTATTCTTCAAATAATTCCATTATAAGTTCCTTTTCATTCAATTAATTTAATTAGATTTACTATTCTTTTTATTCTGATGTTTATTATTATTGTGACTCTTATTAAGAATATTATGACTAATCTTTTACAGCCGATTTAAAGAAATTCAGCAATGACGATTATTTCATTAAATGATTTGTAAAAAAAATAAAAAAAAAAATATATTAGTTTAAAATTATTTATTTATCGCGGGAAAAAATATTACAGGTCAACAGGTAAAATTATCTTGAATTTTATTTTGATATTTTATAAAAATTAAAATCAAAATTAAAAATAGAATATATAAATAAATCAATTACAAAATAATTGAGTGTTAAAAAAAAAAAATGAAAATATTATATAAAAATCGTATTTCAATTGTGAGAACATATATCTTTTTTTATTAGATAATTATTTGTATTATTAATACGTAAGATGTTAATTAAAAAAAATTAAAAATTATGTATTTTATAAAGAAATATTTATTAATATGATAAATATTATATTATAAAATTAAAAATGATTAAAATATTGGTCTTATCGGTATTTTTGGTACACAGTTCAATTTGTTTGGTATCAGATGCTCCATATATATCTTAATCAGATAGACCAAAGATAGCAGGGCATAGAGGATTATCTTCATTATTCCCAGGTGATCATATATAATATAAATATGTTTGTTAACTATTAATTTTTTTTTTTTAATTAGAAAATACTATCGAATCAGAGCTAGCTGCTATGTATTAAGGTGCTGATTTTATTGAGTTGGATGTTGTTGTTTCAAAGGATAAATAATGTTTATCTTTTGTTTTATTTTTAATTTCATAAATAAATAAATTAATGTTTTTGCAGTGATTGTTTCACATGATGTATATCTTACCAGAGTAACAGATATCGAGAATCATCCTGAATTTGCTGATAGAAAGATTAAACGTATTCTAGATGGTTATATCATGGATGATTGGTGGATAATGGATTTCACAGTCGAAGAATTAAAGACATTAAAAATAAAATAGGTTTTGGTGAAAGGAAGATTGAATGTATATATACAACTCATTTATCTTTTAATGATAAAATATACAAAAAAAAAAAAAAAAATATTCGATAAATTATTTACTTTTCCAACAAAACAAAAAAAAATTGAAACCTTTATTATTTTTAATTATTTTAATAAATGA
>Ga0102912_1000095_pt1 | contig 11959 bp, 2 predicted proteins | sample Colrivmeta1560A3_FD_78499 | JGI IMG/M metagenome (GOLD analysis project Ga0102912, IMG submission 78499) | Estuarine microbial communities from the Columbia River estuary - metaG 1560A-3 | ecosystem: Environmental > Aquatic > Marine > Intertidal zone > Estuary | place: USA: Columbia River Estuary...
ATAGAGATAATAAAAATAAAGATGAGAATTCAAGTATAATGAATAATAGATTAAGATACAAGTATTTTAAGTAAAAATACGAAAATTCGTTGAACCAATCGTAATTTTAGTAGGCGAGTACATTCAAAGATTATAATTAGAAATGATTTAATATTTTAAAAGAAAAAATACATCAAAATTTTTATGATAATTTAATTTAATCTACTTTTCAAATTTTATTATTTTTTATTGCTTATTAACAGAATAAATATTATAAAAAGATAAATTTAGACTTGGTCCATATATATATATGTATAATTAAGATAAAATTATATGTAATATTATGATTATATTTATATCATTATTATTATTATTACTATTATTATTGTTGTTGTTATTGCTATTATTATTATTGTTATTGTGGTTGTTATTGCTATTATTATTATTGTTGATTTAAGTCGTAGACTGAGCTTCCTGTCATTTTGTATAGAATTTCAGGTGATCTATAAATTCTAATCAATAACTCATAAAATATTTCTTCTTTTTTGACATTTCCATCAACGCGGGCTATATATATACCTTTTTATTTTAGGGGATGTTTTGAAAAATAAATTTAATACTTTAGCATAAATCAAATAATTCATTGACATTAGGCATTTCTTCATAGGTAACTCTCATACCAATTTTATCATACTATAATCTTAAAAATTTTCCGATTGCCAATACAAACGTGGCATATATTCCTATGAGACTGATATTATTTGAGAGTGCTCCCATAATTGATCCAAAGGCAAGTTCATTTAAAACATAGAATTCAATTCGCTATTGATCGTTGGCTGAATTTAAATTTAATTTAAGAATATAAATAAATAAATAAATAAAACCTCCTATTTCTTTAAAATCATCAGAAATATTAATGGGAGCTAATTCAAAAAATACTTAATCGTTAGTTTGGTGATGTATTAATCTTATATCTTCGTAGTATGAGTTTTATGATTATCGGCCTTTAGGTTCTAATCTTAGGAGCTGAGTGTCTGCAGTTTCACCTATATATAAAAATTTAGGAATGATATCATAGATATCAAATTATGCATCAGGGCTCTTAGGTGATAAAATGAGTCCAAAATTACTAACAAATGATTCATGGGCTATAATTGATTGAGATCCTCCGTATTATTTGAATCCTCCTTGCATATCGCTTTTTTGAAAGGTCCAGTCACATTCAACGATTACTTAATAATTCTATGATTATATCATTCTTCTAATTTAATCCCTATATCTATCTGGTAAATTCCATTCTGAATCAGAGAATCTTTTCATTCTAATTCTTTGTAATCGCTCTTACCATGATGTTTCTACTTCACCATAAACATGCTCTATTAATTTGAACTGATCATTTTGAACATCCAAAATTTCTATATCATTAATTTGATATAGTGTAAAAAATAATTTATCCTCCAATCCAATAAAATTTGCCTTGATCTAAAATTTTCCTGAAATAATATTATTTATTTCAACAGCCGGATTGAGCGATGAAAATATTAAAATTGGAAATACCAAAACAATTATGAGAAACCCTAGAAGCAGACATCCTGATAAGCATTTCTCTGATTTTTTTCTCTTTTATCCGAATTTATGAGAATCGATTCTATTTCTCATATATGCATTACATAAATAGAGATTAGCATATATATCCTCCAATTTAAACCATTAGATAAGATCCAATCCAGTTGTAGTAAAAGTCCAATCAATAATAATTCTCAATTCATATAAAAATGGTATAGCTCTATAAATAGCAAATACATCAGAGCTAATTGATTATTTATTTAATACAATATAACTATTATCAAAAACTGGGTATCCATATCTTATTTGGGTTGCACTGATATAAAAATAAATTGTTACTAAAATGTATCCTATGATGAGATAAGGGCTTTCTTGAAATCTGCGATTGGTCTTGGCTGGAATAACAAAAAAGAAATAATAGTGTACTACAATTATGAGAACTACATGCATAATTAATTTAATTAATAAGGTGTATTTACAAAAATCATCTTTCTCCTATTCCCCTACTATTACTGATACATCATTTGGATTCTTAGTTACTTTTCTAATAATAAAAAGAATGCGATCTAAGACAATTATAATAATTATAATTAATACGACAAATATAACTTCTGATGAAAATCTTGAACTATTACCCTATGATATATTAGCATAGCTGCGCTTTGACATTATATTGGGAAAGAATACAAGAAAATAAACAAGAATAAGTAAGCATATGATAAATGATTATACATAAAAATCTTTTCCTGTTTTAATTTATTCTGGAAACATAATAGCTTCCTATTTTTCAAGTTGCCATTCTTAGTTGGGATCACCAGCTAGCCCTAACTAATTAGGTGATCCTGGATAATTGGGTGATCCTGGATTATTGGGTGAGCCTGGATTGTTTTATGTATTATTATTATTATTGTTGGGTTGTGGTTGTGGTGGATTATTTGGTTGATTGGAGCTTACTTTTTTCCATTGGCTTTATATGAATACTATAGGTAGGAATGTTGGTAATATTCTATAAAAAAATCTAGATGTGGATCTTGTTATTTTTTCATAAAAGTCTCTAATAAGACCTTTAGATTGATGTATAATATTTTTATTACTGGTAGACTATTCTAATTTTTATCGTTCTCCGAAATCATCAAAATCATCATTTTCTTATAACTCATCCTGTTCTGCAGATACTTCATTTTTATTTTCATCAACTTATTTTTATATAATCATTAAATCTTTTTCTTTGAATTGTGGTATGAAATAAGAATCATCAGATAAACGAACGTAATCCCATAATCCTTATTCTTGCATTAGAAATCTTTAAATAAGAAGGAACATAAATAAAACAAGATCTAGTGCAACACTTACTATAAATTATTCATCGTCATTATTATATTTACGAATACCTATGATATAATCTATACGGGTTATTTTTTCATTTACCGTTAGTACCCTAGCTTCACAATGACCCTAGGTAAATCCAATTAATCTATATGGAGGTGAATCACAGAATATTGGCATTTGATATAAAAATTTAAGTGATAACTCAATCATAAAGAACCATAATAAAAAATTCCAATATCCTTTAGTCTATATTGAATTTTCAATTATTCCATATAAAAGGGCAGATAATGGGAAAAATAATGAAATCAAATTTGGATTTATACAAACATTCATCACCATTAAAATTATACATACTATCTCAAAATAATGAGCAATAAAAAAAAATATCAACACGCTCAATTTTAATTTATCTATACCCTCCTCCTTAACCACAGACTTACGCTTATACGAATTTTCTGTCAGCACCTCTACCAACCACTATTTCAACTTCTTCTTCAACGATGATTCTTTTTTCTCCTCCTCTAACACACTCTATTTTTATTATACATCAGATATATGATCCTCAACATTTTAATCATTCTAATCATTCTCATCTATACCATCTAAATTCATACTCTCTTATATAGATTATCTATGCTGTTTTTATTCCTCATCAACTTATTAATCCGATAAATCATTCTGAATTATCTATTATAACTATTATTAATCTTATACTTCATTTTAAATTATCTAATCATTAGATTATTCTAATTAAAAATTTTCAAAAATAACTATATTAGAATCATTTATTTCTTTTTGTTCCTCTTACTATTATTATTATTATTATTATAATAATAATAATTATTATTGTTATTATTATTATTGCATTATTTTAGTTTCAATTAATTTTCTTTTATCTTAAATTTTTTATATTTCCTCTTTCATTTCAAATGCGATTTCGTGATAATAATGATAAAGGCCTATTCTTTCATTTAGGTAAATTTATTCAAGCTGTGCTTATTCTTCTTTTAATTTAATTTATTCAATGAGTATATTTAATAATTCATTATTATTATTAGATTTTAAGACTATATAGCATGCATCATATAATTAAATAACTGGTGCTTGATTTTATTGTACGATTTTTTCAGCTTTTTCTATTAAATGAACATCTTCATTTTATAATTTTTCAAATTGATTGCTTTCAAAACTAGTATGTAATTCTTATCGTTTATCTGAATCTGAATCATGACCTTCTTGATATTATAAAATTCTATACTCATAACCATTTTCGTAATTACGATGATGACCTTTATTCATTTCCTATTCTACCAATTCATTATAAAAAAAACTTTTCCTCTTATAATCATCATCAAATGTAAAGAAAGCATCCCATTTCTTGACCCTAGCCATAACACGAACCTACATGGAATCGTGACAATCTTTTTATGCCTATCCATATTTAAAATCCCATATTCTTCTTAAATGCACCCCCTCAACTACCTATATTGCTGCTATCTTACATTTTTACTCCTCCCGCTAAAAGTATGGTACAATATAACGAGTTGTATATTAATGAGACCATATATTTCTTTATATCAAACCTAAAAAGAAAAATAAAGCCATCAAACTCTCACGAGAAAAATTAAATCGAAAATTTAATGTTTTATTAAGACCCAATAAATGGGATAAAAACATATATGAAATTTTACGCTATGTAGCTTAGGTACTTGGATCATTTTTAGTAATAGATTAGAATTCCTCTTGAATGAATATAAAAAAATCATTATTATAATAATGATCAGTTTTTTGAATAGTAACACATTCAGTATTATCATAATAGTAACGTTTATCTTCGAATATGATAGGACATGGTACAAATGGAGCCTAATATAGACTCATCAAAATCATTACTATAGTATTAAATAATATTAATTTATCCCATACCCTATTATGATTTACTTAACCCAAAAATAACAAATTTATAGCAGTAAAGAAATATATACATGATATTAATTCAGTATATGATGATATATCTGATGAAACACCTACCAATAAAAAAACTATTAGTGCTATCTTATGAAAGTAGCAAAATATATAAAATTTTATATAATCGCTTAAATATCTTCTATTCTCAGGATAAGTAAAATCTCCTTTTTCAACATTTTCCTATTCATGACTAGGAGTCGAATCATCACTTTCATCAGATATTTGATCAGAGCCTTCTTCATTTTAATCCTTTTATTACTAAATTTTTTATCTCTGCTCAATTGTTTTAAAATGCCTCAGAAAACAGACACAAAATAAAAATGATAGAAATGTTATCCAAATATCAAAATATTAATATCCGCTCAAGGATAACCAATAATTCCAATCTGATTAACATTTCATAAAATCACTAACATTATCATCTGGATCATACTAATTGAATGAATCCTTACCTCGTTGATCACATGCATAATTATAATACCCCCAAGGTTTTCTTAAATCCCATGATTATGGGAACCAAAGCAATGTAAGAAATTTACGTATGATCTCCATCATCATTAAAATACATAATACTATCCATGCAAAACGAAATGATCTTATACCAATATTATATGATTAAGGTGATAGCACATATGAAAAATTAGCAAATAACGATGCAACTATAATATAAAATACAGAAAAGAAATTTCTTTAGTAATAAGCAGTTATTACCATGAGAAACAGGCATATCTCTAAGCCAACTTATGTAAAAAACTTATCTATATTATTTTAAACACGTAATGCCTGGTAATGGGGAAGTACTCTTAAATATTCAGAATATTATATTTTTTTAGCTTATTTTTTAAAATATTCCCTGAGTGTTTCATACCTTTATTTAACTGTTTAACCCTCCTCAAACTATTCCTCCAAGTCCTAAAAATTAAGAGATTCTGCCATAGATGATTAATCATCATCTTCAATACTATCCTTACTTTCATTCAATAATTTTTAAGCTTATTTATCTCTTCTTTACTAAACAAACATAAATTATGGTAAAAGAGTTTTTAAAAATTCATTCAAATACAATAATTACTAAACCTCTCTTTAATTCTATGGTATAGCGTATCGTTCAAGTATTGGTCTTATAAAAAAATATGATTATGTAGATATTAAAGGCAATAATTCACATAAATGTAAATAAATCATAATTTTTGTATAATTAGAATCGTATTGATTAAACAAACCAATCCATTCTGATATTTCCTCATGCATAAGCTATTTGATTACTGCTGCTTATAATGTATATTATACCAAAACTTACAAGAATAATATTGTAAATAATGGAATAGCCGTAGTATTCCAATTAGATCCTATTTCATTAAATAATAGTATGAATATCATAATTGTAAATAAGAGACCTATATATGATTACTACCATACCGCTATGTAAAATGAAAATATAAATGCCAATTTAGGTAAGTGATAATAAAATATTACAGCTAGTTTAACCCTGAATGCATAAAATGTATATTACCATGTTAAATGATTAAATGTTACATAATCTTATTATTTCTCTAATAGGGATGAATGAGCCTATATCAATAAATATAAAGGTGAATTATACATCCTAATATATGATCTAAGTAGATGCAATAGGATACCATTGGCTACTAATTTAAGAGTATTAAAATTCTAATCTAATCCTAGATCACTCAATAGTTATTTTTCTGGAAATACTAGATATATTAAATAATTAGTAAATTCTATTGTATAGAAATATCTTATGATAAGAATAAATGCTGATATCCATACTAAATATCCTAATGAATAAATACTGGCCTACTCTACTTTTTTAAGATCACCGTATTTATATATAAGAAATAAGAACACTTAGTAATAAAATATAAACACAAGTGATAATAAATTAGCGGGTGGAATAAATGCAACTAATACCAATCCTATTTAACAAATTATTAAACCGTAGCTTATAAAAAATCTTTCTAGTACATCTAATGCATTATATGCATTCATTGTCATTTATTTTTCTTCATTTGATTATCTATTGAATCTATTTGGTACTTCGTATTCATCTAATGGGCACATATCTTGATTCAATTCTAGAATCTATCTCTACTTACGTATAGTTTCACTTTTATTAACAACTTAAACCTAAAATGCCAATAACCCAACCCCAGTAAGAATATCATAATAAATATACATAAAATGAAATTATGAATGCTACAATGCTTTTTATTATGAAGATGAGTATTCATTTACAAATATCATATTTATAACATATAACATAAATATCATGACTAATATTAATTTTACATGAAGATTCATATATATTTTTCTTTAATTTACATCCACTAATGCATAAAGCATAAAAAATATTAAATAACAAGCTCGTATTATATCTGGTCTACCTAGTGAAATATATAGACATGAAAATATTACCAACTTTATTTATTAAAAACATAATTAATTATTTTTATTTTTTAATATTAAAAAAATAAAAAATATATATCACAACCTTATCAAAATGAATTATCACAGATTTTCTCATTTCCTCATAAAAACCAACTATTACATTAATCATAGAATTTTAATCATCCTTAGCAACCTTACGTTGTGTAGAAGGCCTCAATCCATTTATAAAATTTCTATGAGTTAATTCATCCAAAGTCTACTACGATTATATCAACCAGGTAAGTAATAACATATAAGCAAAATCAATAAATAAACTCTTAAATCTAATCCAAAAATATTTTATCAATACTGAATTGATCTATAATGGTAATTTATATAAACCTAATATATAAAAAAATTTAAAATGCCAATAAATAAATAATTATATACCAAAATATCCATCTATTCTATATTATGATATTATGCGTCCTGTTTGTAATTCATACGGTATATTATAAACAAGAATTAATAATAATTAAATCATAGCAATATATAATATAGCTATACATGTCTGTCGTCTTCTTTTTGCTTTATACTTTATATTTATTTTGTGATATATAAATTTATATATTTAAATTTTTTATATATTTTAATTTTGATAAATAAATGTAGTGTGAATTTAATTATACATACTCTCTATCTTTTAATCAATCCAAATACAAGGAGTAAAAATATAAGGCTTCTAAGTACACTAATTTCTCTACAAATCCAAAATATTGATAAAAACATTATAACACCAAAATAGTTTTTAATTAGTATTACACTAAACCATGACGAATTTGAATTTTATGTATTATTTTATGATAAAATTCGTTAAATTTATGGTAAATTTTTTTAATCTACAACTATTTAATAATGGATACATCTCACAGAGCATATTAATATTGTGCTTAACTATTTAATTATATAAAATAATTTAATAAATATTATTAGAATTTAATATATTTTATAAAAAAATAAATAAGTTAACAATGAATAAGCCAATTAACACTAATATTTGATTCTGATTAAAGGTTCCTACCAGTATTCCTCCGTTGAATTATGTTAATTTAATCTAAACAATGTTGAATACAAATAGAAATAGAAAAGATAAAACTGAAATAAATATATTTGATAAAAGGAATGCCTAGTTATACAAAAAAAATAAAAAAAATAAAATAAAATTAATACCTAAAATCTAATTTTTTCTTAGATTATGTGAAAATGTAAGGATAGCCATATCATACATCCAATAGCAAATATTATTGTAAATAGGCTTTATTCAAATATGATCAAAACTAATACTAATAACATATATCTCTAATTAATTATATATTATCTCTCATATGCTATATATTATTATTGTAATGTAAATCCCTCTTATTCCATTAATGGTTCTTCAATAATTTAACTATTTTCACCATGATCTTAATTTTATTATCCTGATTATAATCTTTAATCTGTAATTCTACTCCTAAGCTATTATTCATGTGTACCCCTTCTCAATGAATTTCCTCTAACATCTGATATAATTCTTGATCTTTATATTAATTTTGATTAATGATCCTAGTTTCCACGTTATTCGAATGTTCCCCTATCTATTTATTATTCATAGATTACACCTTCATTTTTAGGCTCCTCTAAATTGATTAGGGTTAAAATTACGAATGGTATCAATGAAGTATTTATAATGAATTCTAATAACAAAATCGAATAGGCAGAATATCCCACAAATACTTAAGAGTTCATCTAATGTTTTTTTTTTTATAAAAAATTTATAAATTATAAAAAATATTACTTTATATCCATAAACATCCTCTAACTTTTATTTAAATTAATCATCCTCAATTTAATTTAAATCATAACTAATTAATAACCATCTCATTAATAAACCTAAATATATTAATAAAAATCCTAAATGACTATAACAAATAATTTTTAAACTTTAAATTACACCACTCTATAAAACTTAGTAATAATATTTAGATTATATATATAAATAATTTATAAAAAATAAATAAAATATAGTTACATTTAAATCCCATAAATCCAATCATAATACAACCATAGAACCAATTAATTAATGCAAAATAACTTAGAATCATCCATGAAGCTATTACATATTTTTAATATCTTAAAGTTTAAATTTTATTATTTACCAATGATAAGCGTTACAATATATAATCGATTATACCATTTATCAAAATGCAATCTCTTTCTTAAAAACAATTTTTCCATTCTTTTTTTTACTACTATAAAAAAAACGTATTTAATATAATTTTTTCAGAATGTAACTAAAAAAAATAAATAATCATAATAATAAAAAAAAAAATCATTAATGTGTAAATGAATTCTTTATTAAAATGGTTATACTATTCAAAAATAAAAATACAAAAATAATATTTATATTAAAAATAGGGATTTTTAAATTTGATTTATATCACTATCAATTTGGTTTCCTTACAGTTTCAAATATCTTCGTATACACAATAGAAATTTATTCCTCCGCGAAATATTTCAATCGTTCTATTTATTCAAAATTTTATGTAGAGCTTTCCTATTTTAAATGATTCAATATCCCATTAAACGCACCCCATAGCCATGATTCATTACCTTTTTTTTTGTTTGTAAATAATTTTTTTTTTCAATTATTACAATTTTCTAAAGGCTCAAATAAATTTATCAATTTTAATACTTTTAAAAAGTAGGCATCATTGGATTTAACAAAACTATACTCTAATAATGTAAAAAGTGTGTCACTATCAACATCATATTTTTAATCATTTCCGTTTGGATATGTCTCATAATATTCATCTATAGACTTTTTAAAATAATATTAATTATAAATATTATTTTAAAAATAAAAAATTAAAATAGATTATTTTACTGTTAATATCAGTTATCTTATTTTATCTAACGCTTCAAACTATAATACTGGACAATTTAATTTCATAATTATAGAGAAGTAATCTATTGCTTTTTTATATGGGTTAGCATCGAATTCAAGATTAAAATACCAATGTAATTAATATGAGGTAATCGGTTGATTATATTTAGATAATAAAATTTTCTTTGGAATAATGTTAATTAGAAAAAAATTATTTATTTAATCGAATTTATTAAAATAAAACCTCCATTTCCAATATTTCTTCTATGTTTTAAAATTCAATCAAATCTATCAGAATTTTATATAAAATTTTATGCTTGAATAATGATTTTGTTGTAATTTCTTTGAAACAATTTTTTTATTTTTTTTCATTGATATCTAATATTTTAATTATGAAATCACGATAAAATTTCAAAAGTAATCTTATCAGGAAATTTTACATATCCCTAATATCCTACATTATATCATCTATAATACGCTAAATCTATTGTTAACTATTTGAATCAACTAATATTTTATATTCACCTTAATGTCTGAGTTGATTTAAATCATTTAATCTAGCCGGATATTTTTATTTGATAATTTATATAAAAAAATTTATTAAATCACTAAATATGTGATCTTTTTAATTTATCTTATTAAATCAATTTATATATTCGATAAATAATATATTATAAATATTTTATAAATGTACCTCATTCTCTATTATTTCAAAAAATTACAAATGCTTTTTTAATTTCATCTCCTTCTATGTTTCCTACATAGTTTCACTGAATTAATTAGAATCGCATTCCATATCTATTTGTTTCGAAAAATTATCTCTAAATAAAAAAATGAGTTTAAAGATAAATATAATACTGTTTTTCAAAAACGTTCCCTTCTAATCCAGATGATAATAAATTTGATTATTGATTTTAGGATTGAAATAATCTTTTAAGTAAATTCTGTATTTAATCTTGAGATGTATCTATTATTCTTTTATATATTTCTTATTAATTGTCTATTGATTAATCTATTCTATCTAGTTAAATATATTTTTAATAATAAGTAAAAAAAAACATAATAATTACCTCTTAATAAAATATATTCTAGATAACATTTATTATTAAAAGCTTTAATATATTTATTCTGTTGCTCTTCATGTAGTCTCATCAATAACTTACCAATTATGCCTTGATCTTGTGAAAATTTATGATACAAGGTGTTTTAAAAAACAAAAAATTAAATTTATATAAAAAGTTATATAAACCTGAATGTTCTAAATTTTTATTATTCTTATTTTAGGACATTTCCTATAAAATATTGGATGCCTCAACATACCAATGCTTATTTGATGTATAATATTTAATGATTTTTAGACTTTATAATTACTTGTGGACCAGTATTTAAGAGTTGAGAATTTAAATTTTATCTTAATTATCCAATAAAATCAAAATCTCTTTTTTTTATGAATTTTTTGTATTCATTTAGTTTTTTTATATTATCCCGGTCACTTTAAGATATTATTTACTTTGAATTCGATTTTCCCATTCTTTTAGTCTTATATATATTTTTTAATATATTTATAAAAAAGTAATTTATTAAATAAATAGTTTGAAAATTAATTTTTTATGATTGAAGAAAAGAAATAATAATAGTATAGTATTGACTTAAAACTATTTGTGGGATCAATAAAAAAGGAAATGTAAAATTTTCTATTATTATTAATAAAAAAAAATATAGCGATGAGAAAAAACTTAAGGATTTATTTTCTCCATTTGGACCTATATTGGATGTGACTATGATAACTAAAAGAGCTGATCG